>LXNI01000041.1_pt1 | contig 131622 bp, 97 predicted proteins | sample 809091 | NCBI WGS metagenome assembly LXNI01 (sample SAMN04870527, study PRJNA318959) | sponge metagenome | biome: 01000161; feature: marine sponge reef; material: water | host: Sarcotragus foetidus | place: Greece: Milos, Mediterranean Sea | collected 2013-05-29 | depth 5-7 m
TATTAGGCGCCCGGAGCGGTATTCGTCGAACGCGTCGAGGCGAGGATGGCAAGGAAAGCGAGTGAAAACAATTTTGATTGGAGGGGTTATACACGGGATCACGGTTGTAATTTGGCTATAGCCATCGATCGTCGCCTTGCGGGCGTATATGCCGAACCCGGGCCAATTTGAATAATCCTCCACCTGCTGTCTCCTCCATGTCCCCCCAGGTACACGTCCATGATCTCTGGAAGGCGTACGGCGCCGTGCAGGCCGCCTGCGGGGTGACGTTCGAGGTGGCGCCGGGCGAGATTTTCGGCCTGCTGGGGCCGAACGGCGCAGGCAAGACCACCACGGTCGAGTGCATGCTGGGACTAAGGCAACCGGATCGGGGCGTGGTGCAAATAGGCGGGATCGACGCCCGGCAACATCCGCGCGATATGCAGCAGCGCATCGGGGCGACGCTGCAGACGAATGCCTTGCAGGAAAACATAACGCCCCGGGAAGCGCTCCGGCTTTTCGGTTCTTTTTACCGGGAGGCGGAAGAAGCCGATGCGCTCTTGCAGCGGTTCGCGCTGGAGGAGCAGGCCGATGCGGCCTTCCGCACGCTGTCGGGAGGGCAGCGCCGGCGGCTGGCGCTGGCGCTGGCGTTCGTCAACCGGCCCGAAGTGGTGTTGCTGGACGAACCCACGACCGGCCTGGACCCGGCTTCGCGCCGCGATCTGCACCGCCGCATTCTGGATATGAAAGCGGAGGGGCGGACCGTCCTGCTCACGACGCATTACATGGAAGAAGCGGAAACCCTGTGCGACCGCGTGGCGATCATGCACCGCGGCAGGCTCGTGGCGGAGGGCGCTCCCCGCGACCTGATGGGCAGCCTCGGCACGGCCCCTTCGGTCCATCTCGAAACGTCCGACCCGTTGCCGCCGGAGACCTTCGCGGAAATCGAGGGGATGCGCGACCTGGACCAGACGGGCTGCACGGTCCGGTTCCGGTCGGAGCAGGTGCAGGGGACGCTTTCCGAGCTGACGAAGCGGCTGGAAACGGCGGGCGTCGGGATCGTCGAACTGCATGTCCGGCGGGCGACGCTGGAGGAGGTGCTTATCGAATTGACGCAGGAGGAAAGCGATGCGCCGGGCGGATCGGATGGAGGGCCGTTGGCATGACGTACGCCTTTCTGATCGAACTGCGGCTCTATTACCGGAACAGGATGGCCCTGATCTACGGCTATCTTTTCCCGCTGATTTTTCTGGTGGCCTTCCTTGTGCTCTACCGGCACGAACCGGTGCCGCTCGTGAACCACATGGGCGAGTTGCTTACCGTGACGGCGCTTGGCGGGGCCTGCTTCGGGCTGCCCACCTCCATGGTGGGCGAGCGGGAACGGGGGGTCTGGCGCCGGTACCGGGCGACCCCCGTTTCCACGCTGCGCCTGGTGCTGACGACGGTGGCGGCCCGGTATCTGGTCCTGCTTTCCGCCGCCCTGCTTCAGATTGTACCGGCCATGCTTCTTGGCATGCCGTTACCCGAGCATATTGCCGGGCTGTGGGTCGCCTTCACGTTCGTGTCCTTCGCCTTTCTCGGGCTGGGTCTGGTCATCGCCATGCTCGCCGACACGGTCCCCGCCGTGCAGGCGCTGGGGCAGTCCATTTTCCTGCCGATGCTGATCATCGGCGGGGTGGCCGTGCGTATCGAAAGCCTGCCCGAATGGGCGCAGCATCTGTCCGCTTTTTTCCCTGGCCGCTATGCGGTCGAGGCGATACAGGGTACGGTGAACGGAAGCGGTCTGGGCGAGGCGGGCTTCAGCCTGCTGGCCCTCCTGCTGATCGGGGCCGCCGGGTGCCTTGCCTCGGCAAAGATGTTTCGATGGGATACGCGGGAGCGAGGCGGTACGCCGCGCGGCAAGGTATGGGCGGGCGCCGCCCTTGCGGCATGGGTGCTGGTCGGGGTGCTGGCGGAAGGCACGGGCCGCGCGCTGCCGCATGGACGATTGCCTGCCGAAGGCGCAGCGTCCCTGACCGATGCGCTTCGTTCGCCTGGCGCAGAGACAGAAAACCTCTCTAACGTATACGGGACGCAAGCGGATTCGGTTACAGTCGCGGAGCAGGCTGCGGATTCTGTCGGCTTCGGAGCAGAGCAAGGGGATTCGTTGCCGGAACCGTCCGGCCCGCAAAGCGACGCCGAACCCCCGGACGCCGTATCCGAGGAAGCGGTCGAGACGCCCCCGCCGCCCCCGCCCATCGACTACCCCGATTCCTGGGAAGAGGTGACGATGGAGGACATTGATCGGGACATCCGGTTCGATGCGCTTCCCTACGATCAGGGGCTGGAGGCCCCGGTCGCCGCGCTGGACGAGCCCATGTATCCGGATATCGAGGAAACGATCCGGTGCGTCCTCTACGATCTGGAGGTATGGCCGCCGGCCTGGACGGGGGACCCTGTGCAGCGGGCGCGCAATGTGCTGTACGTGGCGGCGGTTCCGGACATGTACCAGATGAGCGGGATCGAGCGGTGGGTGCCGCACGCCGTATTCGAGCATCTGGGGAATGCGCATCCCGAAGACGAATTGATCAAGGTGCTGTACTGGATCGCCGCCAATCCCTACGAAGGGGAGGTTTCCGCCGCAGGCCGCCTTACGGATATGTGCCTGCGGATCGGCGGCCCCGAGGACATTCTAATGCTGCAGCAGCGGACCGGATGGTACGCGGCCAAGTTGCTGGGCCGGATCACCGGGCATATCGAGGCGAGATAGGCAATTTTGTCCGGCGCGTTCCGTTTATTTTTCAAGGATACTTTGATGATTAAGCCTGTTCCGCCTCGTTTCCTCCGGCACGCTCCATCCGATACGCCCCGAAAAATGAGCACACCGTCTTCTTTTTGGGGAATGCAGGCCCGCCTGTTTTGCATTCGGAGGGCCCTGATTCTGGCCTTGATCGGCTTCCTGACTGCGCCTTTGGCTGCGGCTCAGGACCGTCCCGAACCCGCCTATGAGCCCCAGGTCGTCGTGGTGCAGTTTGATGCGGGCATTGTCGTTGGGGAAGGGGTTTCCAAGGCAGGCTTGCAGGTTTTTGATGATCTGGCTTCCACGTTTGGCGTACACACGATCGAGCGCATGTTTCCATTTCTGGATCATGTCGAGCCTACGCCTGAGACGGCACAGAATCTCGCAGCCCTTCGCCGAACCTACTATGTTCGGTACAGCGCGGACGATGATCCGAGGGACGTAGCGAAGGCCCTCATGGACGTGCCTGGCGTGACCTATGCCGAGCCGCATGGCGTGCCTGTGCCGGCCAACCGCCTTACGGGGTCTGACGTTACCGTAGAGCCCAATGATTCCTTGTATAGCGAGCAGACGTATCTCAGGCATATACGCCTGCCCGAAGCCTGGGACATCGTCAAGGGAGAAGACATGAATCCGCCGGTGGTTATCGCTATAACGGATTTTGGCGGAGATTGGCGACACGAGGATCTTCTTGCGAATGTATGGACCAATGCGGATGAGATTCCGGACAACGGCATAGACGACGATAACAACGGCTTCATTGACGATGTGCACGGGGTGAATCTGGGCAATAGAAATGACGCCGATAACGACCCGTATAATCCGAGGGGCAATCCGCATGGCACACACGTTGCGGGCATAGCCGGCGCGGTGACCGACAATGGCGTCGGTGTTGCCGGAGCGGCGTGGAATGCCAGGCTCATGCATATTAGTGGCCTCTATCCAGGCATCCTGTATGCTGCCGCCAACGGCGCCGACGTCATCAATGCAAGTTGGTTTACGTCAGGGGTGGATAGAACTGCAGTGCAAGCCCTGCACCTCGCCACGGACATGGGCGCCCTTGTGGTAGCGGGAGCAGCCAATGACGGCAGGAATCTCGATGACTTCGTATACTATCCTCCCAGTCATCCTCGCGTCCTTACGGTCGGCGCCACGGCCAAAGATTCGCGCAGAAAGGCAGGGTTTTCGAATTACGGAAAGGGGGTTGATGTCTTTGCCCCTGGCGTAGACATCGTTACTACAGCGCCGGAGGGCGAATACGCGCTTTCCGTAGAAGGCACGTCCTTCGCATCTCCTCTGGTAAGTGGTGTGGCCGCCTTGGTGAAGACCCGGTATCCGGACATTTCGCCGGATGCATTGCGGGAGCAGATTCGTCTTTCGAGCGAAAATATGGATGCGGAGAATCCGGGGCATGCCGGGCTGCTGGGACGCGGGTATGTCCATGCCGAGGCGGCTTTGCAACCGCCTGTATTTCCGGCCATTCGCGTCAAGCGGTGGTCATGGACGGATTCCGACGGCGACAAAGAAATTACCTCGGGGGAGGAGGTAACGATCACGGCTACGATGGTCAATTACCTGACCGACGCCCGGCAACTGAGCATAGGTCTGACCGCGGCCGAATCGTATTCGTACATAGATATCACCACGGCCGAGCAAACGGTAGGCCGTCTGGCTTCGGGCGATTCCACCGAGGTTACGTTTCGGTTCACGGTGGCCCCGGATGCGCCCCCAAATCGCAGGGTACGATTCTATACCCGTATTCGGGACGGAGCATTCGTAGACGAGCCCGACCAATTCGCATTTGGCGTAAACAGGGGACTTGATGTGGTGCACGCCGCACTCCGCTCGTTTTACGTGTCCACGGACGGCGACAACTGGAATAACAATACCAACTGGGATATTACTACGGTTCCCTCGCTGAGTGAGTTGTCCCGGTGGCATGGGGTCTCGGTTCGCCTGGGCTGGATAGATCGGCTCGACCTGGGGGCCAACAATCTAACGGGGATGCTACCGGCCGAACTTGGTAATCTCTCCGGTCTCAGGTACCTGCAATTTGGGGATAATGCCCTTACCGGGGAGATTCCCCGCGAACTGGGCAACCTCTTGGGATTGGAATCGCTGTTTCTGGGGAACAATACTCTTACCGGGGAGATCCCGAGCGAGTTGGCTAATCTCTCGCAATTACAACACCTGTATCTGCGCAGCAATGCTCTTTCCGGGACGATTCCCGATGAGTTCGGCAACCTCCCACAATTGCAAAATCTTAATGTGAGCGACAACGCCTTCACGGGCAGGCTGCCGAGGAGCCTTATGCAGTTGACAAATCTCATGTTCCTGCATTTTGGCGGCCAGGATCTCTGCGCGCCAGCGGATGACGCGTTCCAGGCATGGCTCGGCAGCATCCCGAGCAGAAGCGGCCCCACGTGCAGAGGAATCGTCAGTATCGAGGATGAATCGTTGCCGCAAGCGTTGGTCTTGCACGGCAACTATCCCAATCCCTTCCGGCATTCCACGCGTCTTACGATGGACCTTCCGTGGCCCGCCCGCGTGACGGTTGAGGTGATGGATGTGATGGGCCGCCGCGTATTGACGGTCCCTTCGGTTGATTTGGCGCCCGGATGGCAGCGCGGCATAGACCTGAGCGGAGCTTCGCTGTCCTCGGGGCTATACCTGTACCGGGTGCATGCGTCATCGCCCAAAGGCAGCGTGGTGCAGGTGGGGCGCTTCGTGCGTATCCGATAAATCCGATACAGATCCGTATCGGGACTATGGGTCTACCGAACAAGCGTCATGGTCCGGGTCAGCGTTTCCGCGTCTGCCGAAAGCCGGTAAACGTACGTTCCCGTCGGAAGCCCTTCTATGTTGAAACGCACCGCATGCCGCCCCTGCGGCTGCATGCCGTCGACAAGCACGGCAACCGTCCTTCCGGTCATATCGTACACGGCAAGGCGTACATGGCTTGTTTGGGGAAGCGCGTAGTCGATTACCGTTTCCGGATTGAACGGATTCGGGTAATTGCCCATGAGCGTTAATTCCTCCGGCAGTTCCTCGCTCTCGGCGCCGACCGTTACCGGCAGCCGGACGGTTGTCCTTGCAGGGGTTCCGCCCCCGCGCTCGTTCTCCGCCCGCACCTCGAACCTGTACGCTAATCCGTTCGTCAGGCTCGTGATTGTATGACTGCGGGCGTCTGCTCTGCCGGGGATATCGTTCCAACTTGCAGAAGCGGTGGCGCCAAAGATTTGGTCGCTTTCCTTGTACCGGTATGCATAGCCGGCGATCTCCGAGCCGCCGTTGAAGAACGGCGCATCCCATGTGAGCATCACCTCTGAATCGCTGGCCGTTGCCCTCAAATACTGCGGAGGATCCGAAATCCCTTTCGGCGTAGTAGGCGTAGCAGGCGTAGTGGGCGCATCGGGAGTGGGGGTAACAGGAGCAGGCGGAAGAGGCCCATTGATCCGGATTCTCATGAAGTTGCGCCCAGTCTCCCAGCTCCGGTTTAGCTCCTTGTACAAACTGTTGCCAAGGCTCCACCCCGACATCCCGACAGCGTCTTCATTGCCCGAGGCCGTATAATGGATTCTATTAAAGTCAGGGTTGTTCTCGAGATCCACATCCACCACCACCAGGTAGGTTGTTTCCGCATCGAGATCGATTCCGCTGGTTGTGAATGTATTGGCGCCCACGGCCAGCGTCGCCGGTAGCGACAGGGAGCCCACGCGTATGCTGGGCCTGCCTTCCGGGCTACTGGTCCAGACGCCAACGCTGTACGTTGGGTTTGGATGTACTTCGGTAAAATAAATATCGACACTCGCCAGCGTATACCCATCGCTGTTGCTGCCTGTCGTAAATGCCTGGGCATGATCGAAATAGAAAGGAATGGCGCTGTCGCCAGCAGGCTGTCCGGTATTGCTCGTGAACACCTGGGCCTGTGCAAGTCCGCCAGGGCCTGACGCAGAACAAAGGAGCAAGGCGGCAAGCGCAAGCAGCCTTGTCGTAGCATGGAAAATTCCTGCGGCTGTGCAGGAGGTGATGGATTTTTTTATCCACCGTTTCTTTTTTGAGATCATTACGTTCTTTTTTGAGATCATTACGAATTCTCGAACAGATATCACGTTTGAACGGATATCGCGAATTTTTTTGAGATGCTTAAAGGGATGCTTAAAGGAAAACCGCGACGAAATTTTTCGCGCCCAATATATCAAAGTATTAAAACCATGTTCCAATGCTTCTATATTCTTAACGCAATTTTACTTGTCCGGAAGACGTAATCTCCGTTTCCGGCAATGGGAAACACGTGGTATGTTTCCACGGGCATGTTCGGTCCTTCGGCAAGCGGCGCACATATGGATTCAGGAGTATTTCCAGTTTGACATTTACGCTGGCTTGTCCTTATCGTGGCTTCTGCGTTCCGATAATCGAAAGCAAATTTGTTATCGAAATCCGGCGAGGGTTTTCCCGCGTATTTCTTGTATCCTGAAACCTGCCCGCTTTTCGAGACCTGCCCGCATAATTCCGCATAATCACATGCATCGCCTCTTTTTGCGCCTCGGCGTTTTCGCTTTCCTTGCCGTCCTCGTTTCGGCCTGTTCGGTGGATACCGCTCCGGACGCTTCCGCCCCCAACATCCTGTTTCTTTTCGCCGACGATTTGCAGGCCGACGCCATCGGCGCGTACGGCAACGGGTATATCCGCACCCCGAACCTGGATCGTCTCGTCGAGGATGGGTACTCGTTCCGGCGAGCCTACAACATGGGCGCCCACCACGGGGCCGTCTGCGCGCCCAGCCGGGCGATGCTGATGAGCGGGCGCAGCCTGTTCCGCGTCTACGACAATCTGGATTCCGTGCGCACATTCCCCGAAATCCTCCAGGAAGCGAATTACCGGACCTTCGGCACGGGCAAATGGCACCAGAGCCGGTCGTCGTTCGCGCGCAGTTTCGGGGAGGGGAATGCCGTGTTTTTTGGCGGGATGGCCGATCATTTCAACGTACCGCTGGAGCATCTGCAGGAGGACGGCAGCTTCACGGAGCCGGTCCTGCAGAGCTTTTCCACGACGCGGTTCGCCGATGCGGCCGTGGATTTTCTGAAGGATTACGGCGCATCGGATCGGGATAGTCCTTTCCTGGTCTATGTGTCCTTCACCGTACCCCACGATCCCCGGACGCCGCCTGCCAGCCATGCGGCGGACTATGCGGGGACGGGGATGCCCCTGCCTCCCAATTTCCTGCCGGCCCATCCGTTTCATAACGGACGGATGACGCTTCGGGACGAGGTGCTTGCGGGATGGCCCCGGCGCCCGGACGTGATACGCGACCAGCTTGCCGAGTATTACGGGCTGATTACGCACATGGACGAGGAAATCGGGCGGATCCTGAGCGAACTGCAGGAACAGGGCCTTGCCGAAAACACCATGATCGTGTTTGCATCCGATCACGGCCTTGCGGTGGGGCGGCACGGCCTGCTCGGAAAACAGAACCTGTACGAGCACAGCGCAAAGACGCCGCTTGTCGTGCAGGGCCCCGGCATTCCGCAGGGAGAAACCCACGCGCTCGTGTATCTGCACGATTTGTTCGCCACCGTGCTGGGGATGGCCGGCGTCGAGGCGCCCGCCGGGGGGGATGCGCGGGATTTGTCCGCTTTATGGAAGGGGGAAGGTGCGTCTGCGCGGGACCGTCTTTTTCTGGCCTACGAGGATCTGCACCGGTCCGTGGTGGAAGATCGATGGAAGCTGATCCGCTACCCCAAAATCCACTATACGCAGCTTTTCGACCTGCATGCGGACCCGTACGAACTGCGCAATCTTGCGGACGATCCGGCGTACGCCGAGGAGCAGGCGCGCCTGATGGCGCTTCTCGAAGCTGCGCAACTGGAGTTCGGCGACCCGCACCCTCTGACTTCCGAAACCCGGATGCCGATGGAGTTCGACTACTCGGATATCGTCCGCACCCCGGACCGGCACCAGCCCGAAGAAGTGGTGCAGAAATATTTTTAGGGAAGGGTTTGACATTTTGACATCATGACATTATATTGATGGCATCATGATGTCAACCTGTTATCGTATAACCCTGTATAACCCTGTATGTCATCCCGCATTACACTACGCAATGTCGATCCGGAACTCTCGCGGCGGCTTCGCACGATCAGCGCAGCCCGCGGCGAGAGTTTGAACGGTACCGTACTGCGCCTGCTTCGGGACGCAACGGGGTTGAATATGCGTCGCGAGCGCCTGGAACGGTACGCCACGTGGACCGCCGAAGATGTTGATGAGTTCACCGAGGCGCTGCACGCGCAGCGCAAGGTTGACGAGCGGTACTGGAAATGACCTCGGTAGATCTGCTTGTACTCGACGCCAGCGCCTACGGGCATTTGCGAGCCGGCCATGCCGGGGTGCTGGACTATGTGGCCGAAGCGGTCATGGTGGCCCTGCCTGTGACGGTGCTGGGGGAACTCGAGGCAGCGTTCGAACTGGGGCGCCGCACCAGGGAAAATCGGCAAACACTGTCCGAATTTCTTGACGAACCCTTTGTCAGCGTATTGGGGGCGACCGCGCAAACCGCGTTGCATTACGCGCGCATATTTACCGCATTGCGTTGGGCGGGCACACCCATACCCGTCAACGATGTATGGATTGCGGCGGCAACAGAGGAGCGTCGCGGGAGTCTGCTGACGTTCGATCGGAATTATTGCCGCATTGCAACGCTTGACCATATCCTGCTCGACGCATCCTGATTCGGTTCGGGTTTACAGATCACCCATTCTTCGCATCATGCGCCGCCATGCAGGTTTGTCTGTCGTTTTCCTTGCGCCCGCGCTTTTCGCCGCCCTGTGCGTGACGGCGCCGGGATGTATCCACCAGGACCAGCACATGCGTCCCTCTTCCGAGGCCCTGCAAGCAGAGATCGAATCGTTCGTTTCCGCCTGGCCGCAGGCGGAGATTGCCGTGGCGCTGATCGATCCGGAAACCGGCGCGCGCTTTTCGATCCAGGGCGACCGGGTTTTTCATGCCGCCAGCACCATGAAGGCGCCCGTGCTGATCGAGGTATACCGGCAGGCCGAGGCGGGCCGGTTTTCTCTCGACGATTCCTTGCGGGTCGAAAACGATTTTACGTCTATCGTGGACGGGTCGCCGTTCCGCATCGGGGACGACTCGGACGACGCGCTCTACGAACATCTCGGACGCTCGCTGCCGATCCGCGATCTTGCGGAGCGTATGATTACGGTGTCCTCGAACCTTGCCACGAACCTGATCATTGAACTGGTGCAGGCCGATTCGGTGCAGCGCGCGATGGAGGCCATGGGGGCGCGGACGATGCGCGTGCTACGCGGGGTGGAGGACATCAAGGCGTTCGAACGGGGGCTGAATAATACGGCCACCGCCTCGGACCTCGCCGTGCTGCTCGACGCCATACGCCGCAACGAGGCGGTTTCGCCCAAAGCCAGCGAAGCGATGAGGGATATCCTGCTGGAGCAGGAATTCAATGAGATGATTCCGGCGGGACTGCCGGGGACGGCGCGGGTCGCCCACAAGACGGGCTGGATTACGGGCATTGCCCATGACGCGGCGATCGTCTACCCGGAGGATGCGCCGCCGTACGTGCTGGTCATTCTGACGGAAGGATTCGACGATCACGCCGTCGCTTCGGAGGTCGGGGCCGGGATCGCCCGGATCGTACACGAAGCGGTGCGGTGAGTGCTCTGCTGCCCTGCCAGGATTCGAACCTGGAACCCCCTGATCCAGAGTCAGGTGCTCTGCCAATTGAGCTACAGGGCAGGATGTGCGCCTTGCGGAATACGGTTGCTACAGGCTGGGCAGGCGCGCGAACCTGCCGGAGTATATTACGGCGCCCCCCTTGCATCCTGCGCCACGACCTGTAATTTCTCATGCGTCAATGCTTCCGCTCCCCTGCGGTTCCGTTTCCCCCGTATATTCAACTATGGGATACTCCTTTCAGCCTCTGAGCTTTGCGGACCTAATCAGAGCATCCTTAACCATATCGTGTCTCGTGAAAGATGATAGCCGATGGCGCAACGAATCCGAAGCAATATGACGGATCCTACCCATGAAACGTGGATGACCACCTGCCTGGAACTGGCCCGGCAGGGCGCCGGCCTCGTCAGCCCCAATCCGATGGTGGGCGCGGTGCTTGTCGGGACCGACGGCACGCTTCTCGGCCAGGGGCTGCATCACGAATACGGCGGGCCTCATGCAGAGGTATACGCTATCCGGGACGTCGAGCGGCGCTACGGCGGCGATGCGCTGGAGCATGCTATCCTGTACGTCAATCTGGAGCCGTGTTCGCACGACGGGAAAACGCCGCCGTGCGTCGATCTCATTCTTGAAAAGCGCATTCCCTGCGTAGTGGTCGGCGCGCGCGACCCGTTTTTGAAGGCGAGCGGGGTAGATCGCCTGCGCGAACAGGGCGTAGAGGTCATCGAGGGGGTAATGGAGGCCGAGTGCAGGCGGCTCAACGAGGCGTTCATGCACCATATCCGGACGGGGCGTCCCCTGATCACCTTGAAAATGGCCCAGACGCTGGATGCCCGGATCGCTGGCGCATCCGGCGCATCCCGGTGGATATCGGGCGATCTTTCCCGCCGATTGGTACATCACTGGCGAGCCACATCCGATGGCGTACTCGTGGGCACGGAGACGGCCCGGCAAGACAATCCATCCCTGACCGTACGGCATGTCGAGGGACGCCACCCCGCACGCATCGTGCTGGACCGCACCGGGCGTCTTCCCGGCGATCTGAAACTTTTTACGGACAGTCAGGCCGAAAAGACGATCGTGGTAGCAGGCGAATCGGCTCGCATTCCCTATGAAGAGGCGCTGGTCGGATCCGGAGGGCGCGTGATTCGCGTGGCGGAGCGGGACGGCGCCCTGGAACTCGGTGAAATGCTTGAAGCGCTGGGCCATGATGCGGGCCGCGAAGGACTTCCGCTTCAGTCCCTGCTCGTCGAAGGAGGCGCTGCGCTTGCCGCATCCCTCCTGCGGGAGGACCTCGTGGACCGGCTGTTTCTGTTTCTTGCGCCGAAGGTGCTTGGCGCGGGTCCCGTTTCGATCGAAGGCATCGGTCGCGAAGACCTTGAAGAAGCGTTTACTTTCGTGGAGCACGCCTGGGAATCCGTCGGGGAGGACATGGTGTTCAAGGGATACCGGCGAGCGCTCGACGCGACGCCGGAAGATTGAATTGCCGGTCGGTTCGCGTCGTACGGCCTCGCATACGACGATCCGCTGCACCGCCGCAAACTCGAATCAGGTTATGTTCACGGGGATCATCGAAGAACAGGGTCGTCTTCAGGCCGCCGAGCCCCTTGAGGGGGGGAGACGGCTCACCATCGCCTGTTCGTTCGCCGGCGAACTGCGGGTCGATCAGAGCGTGTCGGTCAACGGGGTTTGCCTGACCGTAACCCGGATCGGGGATGGAACGTTCGAGGCCACGGCGGTCGAGGAAACCCTTGCCAAAACTACCCTCGGCGCACTGGTTCCGGGCAGCAGCGTCAATCTCGAACGCGCCCTGCAGCCGGATCAGCGTCTCGACGGGCATATGGTGCAGGGGCATGTGGACGGCATAGGGACGATCGTATCCATCGAACGCCTGCCCGACAGTTTTTTGTGCCGTATCGCCTTCGATCCGGCGTGTGCGCACCTGCTTGTTCCTGCCGGATCCGTGGCTGTGGACGGCATTTCGTTCACGGTGGCGCGTCTGGACGAAAAGACTTTTACGGTGTCGGTTATCCCGCATACGCGCGCGCTGACCAATGCGGGGTCCTGGGAGGCGGGCGGTCGAGTCAATCTGGAGTTCGATCTGATCGGCAAATATATCGCAAGGGGGCTGGAAACGGGTCGAAACCGGTAGCTACGCCGCACCCCTTGCACAGGCGCTGCCCGAACCATCCTTGTGTTTCGGCGTTTGAGCCTTTTGTCGTTTTTTTGCGCTCATCCCCCCTGCCGAAAGGCGGCCATGACTCTGATTTCCGATATCGAGATTCTGGATGATCCGGGCAAGACGCCCGGCAGGGGGCAGACGGCTGCGTCCCTGGCCGGTGAAGATATCGACCGGGCGCGTACGACCGCTGTCGAGGCCGAGGGGCATCGCCGGGTGTATATCGAGACCTACGGGTGCCAGATGAATGTCTCGGATTCCGAGATTGTGGCGTCCGTGCTCCGGCAAAACGGGTTCGGGCTTACCCGGAATGAAGAAGAGGCGGACGTGGTCCTTCTGAATACGTGCGCCATCCGGGAGAATGCGGAGCAGAAGGTGCGCCGCCGCTTGCGGGATTTTCAGGGGCGCAAACGCACCGGCAGGAAGGCCTCGTCGAACGGCAACGGGTCGGTTTCTCCCCCCATTCGGCTCGGTGTGCTGGGCTGCATGGCCGAGCGCCTGCGCACAAAACTTCTCGAACAGGAGCGCCTTGTCGATCTCGTGGTGGGCCCGGACGCCTACCGCGATCTGCCCCGCCTTCTTCGCGAAACGGACGAAACCGGTCAGGCGGCCGTCAACGTACACCTTTCCCGCGAGGAGACGTACGCCGACATTGCGCCGGTTCGCTACGATACGAACGGCGTCTCGGCATTCGTGTCCATCATGCGGGGCTGCGACAACATGTGTTCCTTCTGCGTGGTGCCCTTCACGAGGGGGCGCGAGCGCAGCCGTCCGGCGTCGAGCATTCTTTCCGAGTGCGCCCGGTTGGTCGAGGCGGGGTACAGGGAGGTGACCGTGCTGGGGCAGAACGTGAATTCCTATCGTTTCCAGCAGGACGGCATGACGGTTGATTTTGCCGAATTGCTCCAGCGGATCAGTTTCGTTTCGCCGGAATTACGGATCCGCTATTCGACCAGTCATCCGAAGGATTGCAGCGACGATTTGCTGCATTTGCATCGCGAGCGCCCCAACGTGTGCAATTACATCCATCTTCCCGTACAACACGGAAACACGGAAGTGCTCGAGCGGATGCGCCGCACGTATTCCCGGGATGAATATCTGCGTCTCATCGAACGGGCGCGTACGCTGGCGCCGGACATTTCGCTTTCCACGGACATTATTGCCGGTTTTTGCGGCGAAACCGAAGCGCAGCACCGGGACACGCTCTCGTTGATGGAGCAGGTGCGTTACGACTATGCCTATACGTTCATGTATTCCGAGCGCCCGGATACGTACGCTGCGCGAAAATACGAGGACGATATCCCCGAAGAGGTCAAAAAACGGCGCCTGAGCGAGATCATCGCCTTGCAACAGCGTATTTCCCTCGAAAGAAACCGGGAGGAGATTGGCAGGGAGCATGTGGTGCTTGTCGAGCGGCAAAGCAAACGCAGCCCCCTGCAGCTTTGCGGCCGCACGGACACGAACAAGATGGTCGTATTCGACCGGGAAACGTACGAACCGGGCGAATACGCGCGCGTGCGCATCACCGGGTGCACGTCCGCCACGTTGCTTGCCGACCCGCTTGGCCGTACGACATTGTTCGAATTTGCCGCATCTGCCGCTGCGTAATCGGATGGACCGGGAATCGATACAGGAGCGCTTTGGCATTGTCGGCCGGTCGATGGCGCTGAGAAACGTCATTGACCGCGTGCGGCAGGTAGCCGGGACCGACATCACCGTGCTCATTCAGGGGGAGAGCGGCACCGGCAAGGAGCTTATTGCCGAGGCGATCCACGGGCTCAGCGGCCGGCGCCACCAGCCGTTCACCATCGTCAACTGCGGCGCTATTCCGGAGGGACTCATCGAGTCGGAGTTGTTCGGCGCCGAGAAAGGGGCGTACACGGGGGCGGTCGAGCGGCGCACCGGATACTTCGAGCAATCCGATCGCGGCGCCATTTTCCTGGACGAGATCGGCGAAATGCCGCCTGCAGCGCAAATCCGCCTTTTGCGTGTGCTGGAGACCGGCCAATTCACCCGCGTAGGGGCTTCGCAGGTGCGCAAGGTCGATGTGCGCATCGTGGCGGCTACGAACAAGGACCTGGCGCATGAAGTACGCGCCGGACGATTCCGCGAGGACCTGTATTACCGGCTCAGCACCGTACTCGTCGAGATGCCGCCGCTCCGGCAACGTCCGGAGGACATCCTGTCGCTCCTGGAGACGTTTCTGCACCGTTTCGCGCAGAAGTACGACAGTCCGGTGAAGCGTCTCTCCGACGACGCCCGCGAGCTGCTTCTGCGCTATCGCTGGCCCGGAAACGTGCGTGAATTGCGCAATGTCGCGGAGCAGATCGAAGTGCTCGTTCGGGGCAAAGAGGTTGTCGCTGCGGATATCCGTCCGTACCTGCGCGGCGTGCGCACGGAGCAGGATCGTTCGAAATTGTTGCCCATCGTGCGTAAACCATCGGGGGATCCGGCGGATGCCCGCGAGCTCGAGCTGATCTATCGCGCGCTGTTCGAACTTCGCTCGGAAGTGCACCGGATGCGGGAGGAGATGAAGAGGCGGGGCATCGTACCCGGCGACGAACCGGACGAATATCCTCCGCTGATCGAGGATGTGGCCTACGAAATCGAGGGAGATGAGGATCTTGGCCTGCGGAGCAGTGAAAACGTCGGAAACGGCCGGCAGGATGTACAGGAACCGGAAAAGGCCCATGACGAGCCGGAAAAGGTTCTTGACGAGCCGGAAGAAGCGGTTACGGAGGAGGAAGAGACGTTCCCCACGCTGGAGGACGCGGAACGAGAGCTTATTACCCGCGCCCTGAAAACATTCAACGGCAACCGCAGACAAACGGCGAGAACGCTTGGGATTTCGGAGCGGACCCTTTACCGTAAGCTGAAAGAATTCGAGGAGGATTTGTGAACTTCGCCGTTGCCGTGCGTGTCCGCATGTATACGTCCGCCGCATGCACAGGTGTGTTGTTTGCCTTGCTGTTCGCCGGTTGCGGGCACTATAGCTTCACCGGCGCGTCCATTCCCGAGCATATCGGGACGGTCGCGATTCCGCTTACCGAAGACGCCACGTCCAATCCGATTCCGGATCTCGGCGGCCTGTTGACCGAGCGCCTGGTCCAGCGCTTCGTTCGCCAGACCCGTCTGGAACTGTCTACCGAAGAAACGCAGGCCGACGCCGTCCTCAGCACGGAAGTCCGGCAGTATTCCGTGCGCCCTGCCGCAGTAGGCGGCGAGTACCGGGCGGCGCTGAACCAGCTTTCGATCACTGTTTCCGCCCGCTATGCGGACCGGGTGGAAGAGCGGGAAGTTTTCCAGCGCAGTTTTTCCGCCTCGTTCGAATACGATCCGGCCGACTTTACCGGCGAGGAAGAGGCCGCAAGAGAAGCGCTCGACAATATCGCCGACGACATTTTTCAGGCGGCTACATCCAACTGGTAGCCTTTAAGGATGCGCTGAACGAAGCGGACTTAATCAGAGTATCCTTAACATTCTCGACGAAACCGCATCCCGCGTGGCGCTTCTGTATGCAATAGCAATTGCCGTAATGACCCTGTACGGCGCCAACCTGTTGTGGTTGTGCAGGCGTTCCGCAGGCGCGGGCCGCCTGATCCCGGATGCATCGTCCGATCTTCCGCGCGACCCTTCTTTTCCCTGGCCGTTCGTGACGGTGCAGTTGCCGATTTTCAACGAGCCGCTTGTGGTCGAACGATTGATCGACGCCTGTGTGCGGCTTGATTACCCGAGGGACCGGTTCGAAATACAAGTGCTCGACGACTCGACGGACGACACGCCGCAGCTTGTGACCCGTTGTATTGCCGCCGGAGCGTCCCGGGGGGTACGGATCGTACATCTTCGGCGTCCGAACCGGGAGGGATACAAGGCAGGCGCCCTGCAATATGGACTGACGCGGGCGCAGGGTGCTTTTATTGCCGTGTTCGACGCCGATTTTGTGCCCCGCCCCGATTTTCTGCGCCGGCTCATTCCCGCCTTTGCCGATGAACGTCTTGGGGCCGTACAGGCGCGATGGGGGCATCTCAACCGGAATGCTTCGTTACTTACGCGCATTCAGGCCGTGGGTCTGGATACCCATTTTGCGGTGGAGCAACTCGCGCGCCGCCGCGCAAACTGCTTTTTGAATTTCAACGGGACGGCGGGCGTGTGGCGCCGGGACGCTATTGTAGACGCCGGCGGGTGGCAGGCCGATACCATTGCGGAGGACCTCGACCTGAGTTACCGGGCGCAACTTGCCGGGTGGGGCATCGAATTTATGGGGGATGTCGAAGTGCCTGCGGAACTCCCCTCGACCATCGAAGGATTGCGGACCCAGCAGTTTCGCTGGACGAAAGGGTCTGTCGAGACCGCCCGTAAATTGCTGCGTACCTTGTGGACTTCCCGGGAATCTTTCCGGCGCAAGGTGCAGGGTACGTTCCACATGACGGGCCATCTGGTTTTTCCCTTCGTGCTGATCGCCGGATTGCTTCACGTTCCCCTGCAGGCCGCGGCGCATGCCGGCATGGGCCCCGGCCCGGCCTATTTCGGATGGATGGCGCTCGGGTTGATCGGCTTCGCAGGATTTGGCCTGGCGCAGATTTTCGCACAGCGGAGGTTGTACGCCGACTGGCCGCGCCGCCTTGGCATTGTTCCGGTTTTCATGGCCGGTACGATCGGGATGTCCATTCGCAACACCATCGCCGTGGTGGAAGCGTTTGCGGGGGTCTCCACGCCTTTTGTGCGTACGCCCAAGTTTGGCGGCGCCCCCGGAGGCCGTGTTTCTCCGGGAGGTTTCGCCGTCCGGCGTACTGCCGGATCGATCGCTCTCCGCATGGCGTATCCGCTGGAATTCGCCATGGGGGTCTACTCGACGGCGGGCGTGGCGTATCTTCTGGGCACAGGGCAGTGGGACGCCGTAGTCTTTCAGCTGTTTTTTGCGGTCGGCTTCGTTCTTGTCGCGACGGCGACGTTCCGGGAAGCGCGCACCAAGCCGGTCAGGTAACGCCTTATCATCTTTAGGATACTCTGATCAAAACCACGCGGATTTAATCACAGTATCCTTATCATGCAGTCGATATGACGCCGGACATTCAGAAAGCTGTTGCCTATCTCAAGGAAGGCGACGCCGGGCAGGCGGCTTCTTTCCTTCAGGATATGATCGACCGCATGCCGGAGCACGCGACGGCGCATGTCTTGCTGGCGCAGGCCCGGGAGGCATTGGAGGAATGGGATCGCGCGCTGCATGCATGGCGCGAAGCGGTTCGCCTTGTACCGACCAGTCCTGTGGTTTTTCGCGGGTTGGAACGCGCCGCCCGGAAGGCGAATCCGCTGCCGGGCGAACCGGCGAAGCCCGAACAGGATGCTTCGACGGATATCGACAGCCTGATCGCCAGTCTGGAGTCGGCGCGTATCGTGCCTCGTCCCGATGCGGCGAGCGTACCGACCCCGGATCTCGACGATAACATCGACGATGTGGCGAGCGAGACCCTGGCGACGATTTATGCATCCCAGCAGCGGTACAACGAGGCTGCGCGCATCTACGATGTGCTTGCCGAGCGGCGCCCCGGACAGGCGGCGGCCTTCAGGGAAAAAGCGGCCCGCCTGCGATCCGGAGAAACGGAGGATTGACGGGTATGCAGCGACTTCGGCAACTACAGGCAAGGGAATCCCGCATCGTCGCCGGTTTGATGAGCGGTACGTCGCTGGACGGCGTGGACGCCGTGCTGGCGCGCCTCGAAGGGACCGGGGAGGATATTACGTTCGACATACTCGGGTTCGATCATATGCCCTGGCCCGATGCGTTGCGCCGGCTTATTCTGTCCAACTCGACGCCGGAGCATTCGACCGTGTTCGATATTTCCCAGTTGAATGTCCGCATTGCGCATGCGTATGCAGAAGCTGTCGAGCGCGTTGCCGCCGCTGCCGGACATGCCGTATCCGACATCGATCTGGTGGGTTCGCATGGCCAGACCATCCACCATGTGCCGTTTCCGGTGGATTGCGCCGGCAGCGATATCGCGTCCACGCTTCAGGTGGGCGACCCGTCGGTGCTGGCCAACCTTCTGCAGGTCCCCGTTGTAGGCGATTTCAGGGTGGCGGATATGGCGCTGGGCGGGCAAGGCGCTCCCCTCGCGCCGTATTTCGATTACGTATGCTTTCGCGACGAACAGGAAACCCGCGGTTTGCTCAACCTCGGCGGAATCGCGAATATCACGATACTTCCTGCCGGGGCGAATCGCAGCGACGTGTTCGCTTTCGATACGGGGCCCGGCAATATGGTGATCGACGCCCTTTCAGCCATGTTGTTTGGCGAACCGTACGACGACGGAGGCCGCCGCGCTGCAAAAGGGCGCACCGACGACTCGGTGATGGCCGCTCTCCTCGAAGATGCGTATTTTGTCCGGGAACCCCCCAAATCCACCGGACGCGAGTATTTCGGCGAGTCGTTTGCCGAACGACTCGTCATGCGGTGTCGGGAAGAGATGAACGACCCCGGTTCGGAGGATATCCTTGCCGCGGGAACGATGCTGACCGTGCTGTCCGTCTACCAGGCGTATGCCCGCTTCGTGCGGGATTCCTGCACGCTGGACGCGCTCATTGTTTCCGGTGGAGGAGTCCGCAATGACTACCTGATGGATCGTCTCGCCAATGTATTTGCTCCCATACCCGTCCGCGCGATCGGGGAGTACGGCATTCGTTCCGAAGCCAAGGAGGCGCTTTGCTTCGCCGTGTTGGCCCACGAGGCCGTGAATGGCGCGGAGACGAACCTGCCCTCGGTGACCGGCGCTTCCCGCGCCACAACACTCGGCAAATTCTGCATACCCGCATAATATTCTGCCATTTTGTCACACTGACATTTTGTCATGCCCAGGGATTCGTCCTTAACGCCCCTTCGACAATACGGTGAGTTCGGACTCATCGACGCCATGCGCCGGATCCTCGGAGAGCCTTCCGGCGAGGAGTTGCTTACCGGTATTTCGGACGATGCGGCCGTGTATCGCATCGAAGGAGACCGCGTACATGTCATTACCACCGATATGCTGGTCGAGGGCGTCCATTTCGACCGCCTCGTCATGCCCATGGAATACCTGGGTTCCAAGGCGATGGCCGTCAATGTGAGCGATATTGCGGCCATGAACGCCGAGCCGCGGTATGCGACGATCGGATTGGGTCTTCCGGAAAACGTTTTCGTCGAACAGATCGAGGAGTTTTACCGGGGCGTGCGGAAGGCATGCGATCTCTACGGCGTGCAGGTCGTGGGCGGCGATACGACGGCGGCCGCCCGTTTGACCGTTTCCGTGACGATCGTGGGCGAGGCCGAAACGTCCCGCATTGTACATCGCCGGGGGGCCGTTCCGGGAGATTTGCTATGTACGACAGGCGAGCTGGGAGGCGCCTATGCCGGTCTCCGGATTCTGTTGGAACAGCGCCGGGAGCTCCAGGAAAGGGGAGAGGATTTTGCGCCGGATATCGACAAATACCGGTATGTAATTCAGCGGCAGCTTGTGCCGCGCGCCAGACTCGACGTGATTCGGGACTGGGCGGCGCGCGGCGTCAAACCGAATGCGCTCATCGACCTTTCGGACGGCGTCGGATCGGATTTGCGGCATATCTGCCATGCAAGCGGATGCGGCGCCGAACTGCATCTCGACGCACTGACCATTGCCCCGGAGACGTATGCCGTGGCCGAGGAATTAGGAGAGGACGTCGGGGCGCTTGCGCTCTTTGGCGGGGAAGATTACGAATTGCTTTTTGCTGCGTCTCGCGAGGAAGTGGCCCTTATGGACCCCGAAACATGTCACGTGATCGGCCGGTGCACGGCCGGGACCGACGTGATGGTGCGGATGCCGAATGGCGAGCTGTTGCCGCTGGAGCGCGGGGGGTACGAACATTTCGGCGCAGGGAATACGTCGTGAACGAATCCGAATCCGGTAAAAGAACCTGGTCGTGAGATACGGACTTAATCAGAGTATTCTTTGGCAAACCGTTGCCGCCTTGTTGTTTCTTCTGCCCCTGCCGGTGTGGGCGCAAGGCACGCTTGAAGGAACCGTGCGCGCTGCGGATACGGATTTGCCGCTGGCCGACGCTCAGGTGGTCCTGACGGAGATATACCGGGGCGACAGTACGGACCCTGACGGGTTCTACCGGATCGAGCGCATCCCGGCCGGCTCGCATCCGGTCGAGGTGCGTCTCCTTGGGTATCGTACGGAATTCGCGGAGGTGCTCATCACGGACGGAGCTACGGTCCGGCTCGATGTGCACCTGGTCGAGTCCGCCTTCCAGTTGGATGAAGTTGCTGTGGTCGGCAGCCGTACGCGCCAGCGCACCGTAACCGAGTCGATGGTTCCTATCGACATCATCGCCAGCGATGCGCTTCGATCCCAGGGACATGTCAATCCGGGGGACCAACTCCGGACGATGGTCCCGTCCTTCAATGTGAATCCGCAGGCTGTGGGCGATGCTGCAAGGATCGTACGCCCCGCCAGTCTGCGTGGGCTGGCCCCCGACCATACCCTGATTCTGGTCAACGGCAAACGCCGCCACCGCGCGGCCATCATTACCTGGTTCGGGAACGGTGTCGCCGACGGAGCGCAGGGGCCCGATATTTCGTCGATTCCGGCTATCGCCTTGCAGCAGGTCGAAGTGTTGCGCGACGGCGCGTCGGCCCAGTACGGCTCCGATGCGATCGCAGGGGTAATGAACTTCGCGCTCAGGGAAGATCGTTCCGGGGGCAGCGTGGAAGCGCATGCCGGCGGGTACGGGGAAGGCGACGGCGAAACCTGGATGATTTCGGGTCATGCCGGCTTGCCGCTGGGAGAAACCGGATTCCTCAATTTCAGCGCCGAATACGGCAACGCAAGGCCCACCAGCCGAAGCGTGCAACGCGACGACGCCGCCCTGCTGGTCGCCTCAGGCAACACGCATATAAAAAATCCGGCCCAGATATCGGGGCGTTCCCGCGTAGAAGACGATGTGAAATTATGGAGTCATTTCGGGTACCCTGTTCGTCGCAGCGCCATGCTCTACGGCCACGCCAATTATGCCGCCAAGTCGGTAACCGGCGGATTTTTCTTCCGCAATCCGCACACCCGCGCCGGCGTTTTCAAGGGGTACGCCCTGCATCCGGTCTCTCGCCTCAATGTATATAACGCCGACGGCGGGCTTACGAACTTTCCCGATCCCGACGATCCCGAACAACGGGACGCCATCGTCTACGATGCGAACGGCGAGGTCGCAAGTCTCCCGGGACAGCGGGGCATTCCCTCGCTTCTTGTAGGCGACGGGGTTTGGGCGGAAACCGGCGAGGTTGGCGCCGGCGGCTGCCCTGCGATTCCAATTATCGCCAACGTACCCGACGCAGCGGCCCTCGAAGCAGTCGAGAACAACCCGAACTGTTTCACCCTGTACAGTCGGTTCCCCGGCGGATTCACGCCTCAATTCGGCGGCGATCTTGTGGACGGGTCGATAGTGGCCGGCGTACGCGGATACACCGACAGCGGGTTTACCTGGGATGTGAGCGGATCGTACGGCATGAACGCCGTGGACTTTTTCATCCGCAATACGGTCAATGCGTCGCTTGGGCCCGCAACGCCTACGGAGTTCGATCCGGGTCTGTACAGCCAGCGGGATATCAATCTGAATCTTGATCTGACCTGGCCTGTCAACGACAGGGTGCATCTCGCGGGAGGCGCCGAATGGCGTGACGAGCGGTTCGAAATCGGCCTTGGGCAGGTGGAGTCGTACCGGATTGGTCCGTATGCCGCCCAGGGATTCAGCGCCGCTTCCAACGGGTTTCCGGGCTTTGGGGACATTGCTGCGGGGGCATGGAATCGAAGCAACATGGCGGTTTACGGTGATGCCGGGATAGAAGGAGGCGAAGGCAGATCATGGGGCCTCGACGGGGTCGTCCGGTTCGAAAACTTCTCCGATTTCGGCAGCACGCTGAACGGGAAGGTGAGCGGTCGGTACGAACTGGCGCATGCTCTTGCCCTGCGCGCCGGCTTCAGTACGGGTTTTCGCGCGCCCACACCGGGCCAGCAGAATGCGTTCAATGTGTCCACCCAGTTCGATCCGATTCTGAGGAAATTGGTCAATAACGGTACGATTCCTTCCACCTCGCAGGTTGCTGCGTTGCGCGGCGGTCAGCCGCTCAATCCCGAAACGTCCATGAACTATACGGCCGGTCTGGTGCTGGATGGAACGGTCTTCAATCTGACCGCCGATTATTTTCGTATCGATGTTTCGGATCGGATTGCGCTGACCCAGGTGTTTGCGCTGGCCCCGGAGGAGGTGGATGCGCTGGTCTCCGAGGGGATCGCGAGCGCAGGCAATCTGGCGAATTTTCGCTTTTTCACCAACGATTTCTCCACCCGTACGCAGGGCATGGATGTTGTCGCCACGTATGTCCCTATGGCCCTGCGCGGCCAGGCGACGTTCAGTTTCGTTTTCAACCGCACGATCACCCGCGTAGTCTCGTGGAATGCCGACGTGCTCGACGATAGGCGCATTCGCCAACTGGAGCAGGGACTGCCCCGGACACGATGGAACGTCTCGGGAAGGTACATTCCGGGACGTTTTCAGTTACTGGGCCGGTTGAGCTATTATGGCGGCTGGTTCGACGCCGCGAGCGACCGGTACTATGGCGGGGACGCCCTGATCGATATAGAAGCCGCTTACGATTTTGGCGAGGCGCTCACCCTGACGCTCGGCGCCCGGAACGCCTTCAACCATTATCCGGAAAGAAATCCTTCCGCTGCGGCCGTCGCAGGAAATCTCTACAGTGTGGCGACGCCTTTCAGTTACAATGGAGGCTACTATTACCTCCGTTTTTCGTGCCGGTGGGGGTAACTTCGGCAAATATCCACTTGATAGAGTCCTAAATGCATAATACATTGTCGATCTGACTGGCCTTGGGAGAGTCGTTCCTTTACGAAGGATGCCATATTTTAAAGGGCAGTGTGCAAAGTCGGCGCTCATGAACCAAGCCCGCAGGACATACCTTAAAACCCCAAACCCTGTTTTAGAAGGGTTCCCCTAATACATTCCTCGCGTTCCCATGAAAAACCGAATACTACTCGCATTTGCATCCTTGGCGCTTCTGGCGCTTGGTCCTGTGTCCGTTTTGGCGCAGGGCTCGCTTGAAGGGACCGTAAGCGACGAGAACGGCATGTCGCTGCCCGATGTACAGGTGGCCATTACCGCATTGAGTATCGGCGATCTTAGCGATCCCGATGGTCACTATGTAATCGAACAGGTTCCTGCAGGAACCCACATGGTGGATTTTCGCCTTATAGGATACGAGCCGGTGTCCATGGAGGTCACCGTGACAGACGGGGAAACGTCCCGGCTTGATGTAACCATGAACGAAGCCATTCTTCTCCTCGATGCAGTGGCTGTAGTCGGTAGTCGTGCGCAACCTCGTACGGTGACCGAATCGATGGTGCCCATTGACATCATTCGCAGCAGCGATATCACCAGTCAGGGGGATACGGATTTCGCCAACCTGCTGCGCAACGTGGTACCGTCGTTCAACGTCAACATTCAGCCCATCAGCGACGCGGCAACGTTTGCGCGCCCGGCGAACCTTCGCGGCCTCGCCCCTGATCATACCCTGGTTCTGATCAACGGCAAGCGGCGCCACCGCACGGCGGTGATCACCTGGTACGGGAACGGCCTTGCCGACGGCTCTCAGGGTCCGGACATCGCGCTCATTCCCGGGCTGGCTCTGGAACAGGCCGAGGTGCTGCGCGACGGCGCGGCCGCCCAGTACGGTTCGGACGCCATTGCAGGGGTGATGAATTTTGTGCTTAAGGACGATAGGTCCGGCGGTTCCATCGAGGTCAAGACGGGCGGAAACCTTATGGGCGATACGAGCAATCGGGTCGACCGCGGGGTACTGCCAGGGGATGGAGACATGTACAGCATATCGGCCAACGTCGGGCTTCCGCTTGGCGAGGAGGGGTTTGTTAACCTGACCGGCGAGTTCGGCAATACCCTTCCAACCGACCGCAGTGTTCAGCGCGACGACGCGCGTGCGCTCATCGCGTCTGGCAATACCTCTGTGCGTGAACCTGCGCAGATATGGGGAGCGCCCGAAGTGTCCAACGAGATCAAGTTGTGGGTCAACGCCGGGCACCCTGTCAACGACCAGTTGGAGGCCTACGGCCACGGGAACTACGTGAGCAAGCAGGTCGAAGGCGGGTTCTATTACCGTAACCCGAACACCCGAAGCGGCGTGTACGGGACCACGAACGCCGACGAAGAAGACATCCTCCTGGTCGGCGACTTGCTGGATGCGGCTGACGGCGTGCTTGACGGATCGGCCGGTTGCCCCGAAGTCCGGGTCGAAAACGGCGTGGTGGCGGATCAGGCGGCCTGGAACGAGGTGCTCAACAACGCCAACTGCTTCACCTTCCAGAAGATACTGCCGGGGGGCTTCACCCCGCAGTTCGGCGCCAACGTGCTCGACGCGTCCGCCGTGGCGGGTCTCCGGGGAACTCGGGGCAACGTGAACTGGGACGCCAGCGCAAGCTGGGGCAAGTCCAACATGGATTTCTACATGTACAATACGGTCAATGCTTCGTTGGGGCCCGATCAGCCCTGCAGCGACGACGGTGCTTCTCCGCACGTTCCCGACCAGCCCTGTACGCCGTACTTCAACCCCGGGATCTACGACCAGCAGGAGATAAACTTTAACCTGGACCTCTCCTACCCCCTGAGCGATCGGCTCAATCTTGCGGGCGGCGGCGAGTGGCGTCAGGAGCGCTTCGAGATCATTCAGGGCGATGAGGTGTCCTGGACCGAGGGTTCGCTCGCAACCCAGGGCTTCACGCCCGGATCGAACGGTTTCACGGGATTCGGCCCGCTTACGGTCGGTAACTGGAATCGCAGTAATTTCGCCGGCTACGGCGATCTCGAATACCGGGATCTGGAGCTTGACCGGAACCTCAGCGTTGCCGGACGCATCGAGAATTTTTCAGACTTCGGCACGACGGTCAACGGGAAAGTCGCGGGGCGTATAGGCTTTACCGAGGCGTTCGCTATGCGCGCCAGTTTAAGCACGGGATTCCGCGCGCCTACGCCGGGGCAGCAGAACGCGTTCAACATCTCGACGATCTACGATCCCGAGATCATGGACCTTACCAACAACGGGACGATTCCTTCGACCTCACTGTTGGCCCGGCAGTATGGCGGCGAAGCACTGGGGCCCGAAAATTCCGTGAACAGGGCGCTGGGCGTGGTATTCGAACAAGGCCCCTTTATCCTTTCGGCGGATTTCTTCCAGATCAACATGTCGGATCGTCTCACGACGAGCCAAAACTTCGCTCTCAGCACGGCCGATGTGCAGCGTCTGCTGGAAGAGGAAATCATCCGTCCCGGCGGCGTGCTCAAGAGGTTCCGCTTCTTCATCAATGACTTCGCCACGCGCACGCGCGGCCTTGACATTGTGGGCTCCTACCGGATGGAGGCTCAGGGGGGCGCCATCACGACGTTTAGTACCGCCTGGAACTGGACTTCCACCGAGGTAACTGACTTCGATTCCAGCACCTTGAGCGCTACCCGGATCCGGATTCTGCAGGAAGGGCTCCCCAACATACGTGGCAATGTGACGGTCAGCCACGCTTTCGCGAACGAGAAAACGAGCGTCCTGGTGCGCGCCAGTTACTGGGGCGGCTACTATGACGGCGAGCAGCCCTACTACGAGTCCGATCCCGGCAACACGATCGACTATCCGGCTCGTACGCTTTTCGATGTCGAGGCTGCCCATTCGTTCACGGACTATCTGACGCTTACGCTCGGGGCCCAGAACGTGCTGAACACCTTCCCGGAGGAATATCCCGGCGCGGCGGCCGGCGTGGGTAACACCTACGGCCAGTTCACTCCGTTCGGCTTCAACGGGGCCTTCTACTACGCTCGCGTCCGGTACAACTTCGACTGGGAGTAAGCAACGGTGAAGTGCATCGCATCACGAAAAGGAGAGGGATTTTGTCCCTCTCCTTTTTGTGTTTTTTGAGGTTGCCTCTGTGCTGTACGCAGGTTCCGGCGACGTTGCGATCTGTTCGGTTTCGCATATTCTTTGCGATCTATAATCCCGGCAAGGAGTAAAATGCGCTTGGGTTTTTGCGCTGATACTATTTCTTAATGCGGACAAGCACTATGGCGAACGGTAAGATCGTTCAGATAATCGGCCCTGTCGTGGACGCGGAATTTCCATCCGGCGACGTCCCCGAGATTCTTTCTGCGTTGACGATCGGACGGGATCAGGGAGACGATCTGGTCCTGGAAGTGCAACAGCACCTCGGGGAAAATCGCGTTCGCACGATCGCAATGGATTCCACGGACGGCCTTACGCGCGGTACGGAGGTTGTGAATACGGGCCGTGCGATCGCCATGCCTGTGGGCGAAGAAATCCGAGGACGGCTGCTCAATGTAGTGGGACGCGCTATTGACGGCTTTCCGCAACCCGAGGTGAGCGAGTGGCGCCCGATTCACCAGGAGGCGCCTGCCTTCGAGGAGCTTCAGACGAGCATCGAGATGCTGGAAACGGGCATCAAGGTGATCGATCTTATTCAGCCGGTGGCGCGGGGCGGCAAGGTGGGCTTGTTCGGCGGCGCCGGCGTGGGCAAAACAGTGCTCATCCAGGAACTCATCAACAATATCGCCAAGGCGCATGAGGGCCTTTCCGTCTTTGCCGGGGTCGGGGAACGCACCCGCGAGGGGAACGATCTGTTGCGCGAGATGCTCGAATCCGGCGTCATGAGTTACGGCGAGGAATTTCGCCAGACGATGGAAGAAGGGGGCTGGGATTTGAGCCAGGTGGATGACGAAGCGCTCCGGCAGTCCAACATTACGCTTGTTTTCGGGCAGATGAACGAGCCGCCCGGGGCCCGTGCTCGCGTAGCCCTGGCCGGCCTGACCGTCGCGGAATATTTTCGCGATCTGGGCGGTCGGGACGTGCTCCTCTTCGTGGACAACATTTTCCGCTTCACGCAAGCCGGTTCGGAGGTTTCGGCCCTGCTTGGCCGCATGCCGAGCGCAGTAGGGTACCAGCCTACGCTTGCCACCGAGATGGGCGAGTTGCAGGAGCGCATCACCTCGACCCGGGACGGCGCCATTACCTCTTTCCAGGCTATTTACGTTCCGGCGGACGACCTTACGGACCCTGCCCCGGCCACCACCTTTGCGCACCTTGACGCTACGACGGTGCTTTCCCGCCAGATCGCCTCGTTGGGAATTTATCCGGCCATTGACCCCCTCGACTCGACAAGCCGCATTCTGGATGCGCGCATCGTCGGCGAGGAACATTACCGGACGGCTCAGGAGGTGAAGGAGCTCCTTCAGCGGTACAAGGAATTACAGGACATCATCGCCATTCTCGGCATGGACGAGTTGTCCGACGAAGATAAGCTTGTGGTGCAGCGGGCCCGTCGCGCCCAGCGGTTCATGAGCCAGCCGTTCTTTGTGGCTCAGCAATTCACCGGCATTGAAGGCAAGTACGTCAAGGTGGAGGATTCGATTCGCGGATTCCGGGCCATCCTGGAAGGAGAAATGGACAAGTATCCCGAAAGCGCCTTCAATCTGAAGGGTTCCATCGAAGAGGTTGCGGAGGCCGGCGAGAAGATGCTCGCGGAGGAGACCGCATAAGCATGGACGCGTATCCGCAAGCGGTCGGGTTTTTCGGCGCCTCGTGCAAGGTCCGGTCGCATACGGTCTGATTGTATAATACCAGCCCTATGGCCCATCTTCAGGTTGAAATCGTTGCTCCAGACCGGCGCGTCTTTCAGGGAGAGGCGCGGGGGGTTCAGGCGCCTGGTCGGTTTGGTTCGTTCGAGGTGCTCTTCAATCATGCCCCCATGATCGCCGCATTCGATATTGGCGCGGTACGTGTCACGGCTTCCGATGGAGAGCAGGTCTTTTTTGCTTCGAGCGGGGGCTTTCTCGAGGTGATCGACAACCGGGTTACTGTACTCGCGGACACGGCCGAGCCGGTTTCCGAAATAGATACGCAGCGGGCGAAAGCGTCCGAAGAACGGGCGTTGCAGCGGTTGCAATCGACGGGGGAAGACATTGATCGGCTTCGCGCCGGGCGAGCCCTCGAGCGGGCCCGCAACCGGTTGCGCATGGCGATGGGGCGCATTGGCAAAACGGCTTCGGGATGATCCATGGCCACGCTGAACGACCTCCCGACGCCCTGCCTGCTGATTGAGCGGTCTCGCCTTGCAGCAAATCTTTCGGCGATGCAGGCTCGCGCCGACGCGCAGGGAGTTCGCCTGCGCCCTCACATCAAAACGCACAAGTCCACGGCGCTGGCCCGTATGCAACAGGAGGCAGGCGCGCGTGGCGTTACCGTGGCGACGGTAGGGGAAGCCGAGCGCTTTGCGCGCGCCGGTTTCGACGATATACGCATCGCGTACCCTGTGATCGGCCAAGACCGGCTGGAACGCGTAGCCGCTCTGTACGCCGATGCGCGCCTTTCTTTCTGTGTCGATACCGTACCCGGCGTTCGAGTCGCCTCCGATTTTTTTACGTCGCGCGGCGTTACCGCCGAGGTGCTGATCGAAGTAAATGTGGGCCAGAATCGTTGCGGCGTCGATCCGGAGGATGCGCGTTCGGTGGCGTTTGCGCGCACGGTGGCCGGATCTCCGGGAATACGCCTTGCCGGTATCCTGACGCACGCCGGGCAGGTCTACAAGGGGCCGCCGGAAGGCGTTTCGAAGGAAGAAGCCATACGGACTGTTTCCCGGCACGAACGGGACGCCATGCTCCGGTTCGCCGGCCAGCTCAGGGAGGCAGGTCTTGCCGAACCGGGCGCCTTCGAAATCAGCATCGGCTCGACGCCCACGATGCACGTGTTCGAGAACAGGGAGGAAGGGGGCTTCCGCATCACCGAGATACGTCCCGGCAACTATGTCCTCCACGACGCCATGCAGGTGGCTTTGGGCGCTGTGACGTTAGCCGACTGTGCGCTCACCGTGCTGACGACCGTGGTCAGCCGCCATCGCACGGCGTCGGGGAGGGAGCGGTTATTTGCCGATGCAGGTTCGAAGGCCCTCGCCTCCGACCAGGGAGCAGGCACGGACGGCTACGGGCAGTTGCTGTACGACGGGCTTCGCATGGAGCGCCTGCCGCACGCCCGTATCGGCGCGCTTTCCGAAGAACATGCCTGGATCGATGTGCCGGGCGGATCGACCCTCGAAGTGGGAGACCGTATCCGGCTCGTGCCGAATCATGCCTGCGTATGCATGCACCTGCACGAAACCGCCTGGCTTGTCGATGGCGAGGACGTCATCGATTCCCTGCCCATCGACGCCCGCACTCGTGTACCGTAATGTTCGGGCCGGACCCCTCGTTGTTGCGAGAGATCCGGCCCTTTACGCGCTGAGCGAAGCGGTTTTGGTCAGAGATCCTATACTACCGGATGAACAGTATTTCCCGGTACGTCGGCACCGGCCACAGTTCGTTCGGGACGACCCGTTCGAGCTTGTCGCACGCGAGGCGCACGGCATTCATTGCCGGAATAACCTGATCGCGCATGTGCACGGCGTGCGCATGTCCATCCTCGATACTGGTCATATTCGCAGCCTTCAACTGGTCGATCGCTCCGCGCAGCTCGTCGATCAGGGCGCCCGTGGCAGCGGCCGTAGCCTGCGTGCCTCCGGAAGGAGCGCCGATCTGGTTGGCTTGCATAACGGTCGTCGTTAACTCTGCGAAGTACTTCACCGCTGCGGGGAGCACCATCGTTTCGGCCATGGCCTGCGTGGTTTCCGCTTCGATATTGACCGTGATGACGTACTGCTCGAGCCATGTTTCGTGCCGGCTTGCGAGTTCCTTCGCCGAAAGGACATTGGCCTTCTCGAAAAGCGCCACATTTTTCTCGTCGAGCATTTTTTCGAGCGCGTCGACCGTCGTACGCAGGTTCAGAAGGCCGCGTTGTTCGGCTTCTGCATGCCATTCTTCCGTGTAGTTGTCTCCCTCGAAAAGAATGGCTTTCGTTTCCTGCGAGGATTCCTGAAGCACGCTGGCCACGGCGTCTTCGAAAGCCATCCCGTCGCCCATCTTGCCTTCCAGGTTCGTGGCCAGTTCGTCCAGCGTGTCCGCCATGATTACGTTGAGCACGGTGCTCGAAAACGAGATCGTCTGGTTGGAGCCGACCGCGCGGAACTCGAACTTGTTGCCCGTGAAAGCGAACGGAGACGTGCGATTACGGTCGCCCGAGTGGCGCGGCAAATTCGGAAGGACCGAGCTGCCAAGGCCAAGGAAACCGCCCTCTTTGTTCGACGTTGCCGAGCCCTCCGCGATCTGGTTGAAGATGCCGTACAGGGCCTCGCCGAGGAAAACGCTCAAAATGGCCGGGGGCGCTTCGTTAGCGCCCAGCCGGTGGTCGTTTCCGGCCGTCGCCACGGCGATTCGCAACATGTCCTGATGTTTGAACACCGCGCGGATCACAGCGGCGCAGAAGAACAGGAACCGCAGGTTCTGGGACGGATCGTCTCCAGGATCGAGCAGATTTATGCCCGTATTCGTGGATATCGACCAGTTATTGTGCTTGCCCGATCCGTTCAGTCCGTCGAACGGTTTCTCATGCAACAGGCAGACGAGGCCGTACTTGCGGGCTATCTTCTGCAGCATGAGCATGATCAGGTGCTGGTGGTCGGCGCCCACATTCGAGTTTTCGAAAATCGGCGCGATTTCGTACTGGCTTGGGGCGACTTCGTTGTGGCGTGTTTTGACGGGCACCCCGAGACGGTACAACTCCCGTTCCGTTTCGAGCATGCACGACAGAATCCGGTCTTCGATCGCTCCGAAATAATGATCGTCCAGTTCGTGCCCCTTCGGCGGTTTGGCGCCGATGAGCGTACGCCCCGTGGTCACGAGGTCCGGCCGGCGGTAATAATATTCCTCGTCGATCAGGAAGTATTCCTGCTCGGAACCGACGGTGGAGTACACGTTCTGTACGTCTTCCACGCCGAACAGCGCAAGGACGCGTCGGGCTGCGCCATCCAGCGCCTCTATGGAGCGAAGCAGGGGGATCTTGTAGTCAAGCGCCTCCCCGGTCCAGGAAGTGAACGCGGTGGGGATTGCCAGATAGGCCCCGTTTTTGTTCTCGACCAGGAATGCGGGCGAGGTGGGGTCCCATGCCGTATAGCCGCGAGCCTCGAAGGTGGCGCGCACGCCGCCGCTCGGGAAACTCGATGCGTCCGGTTCGCCCTGAATCAGGTCGCTTCCGGAGAACTCTGCAATCGCGCCGCCGCCCTTGTTCGGGGTGATGAAACTGTCGTGCTTTTCGGCAGTCGAGCCGGTCAAAGGTTGGAACCAGTGCGTAAAGTGCGTTCCGCCCCGCTCCTTGGCCCACTCTTTCATGGCCGTCGCCACGGTGTCCGCAACGGTCGGATCGACCGGCTCATTGTTTTCGATGGTGGCGAGGAGCGCCTCGTAGACTTTCTTGGGGAGGCGGCTTTTCATGGCGTCCAGGCCGAATGTATTCTCCCCAAAGATTTTCTCGATATCTATGGGCAGAATCGGCGTCTTGATGTCCGGCACGAATTTGGTTGCGGCCTTTACGTTATAATCGTCAATCAACTTGGACATGGCGTACGGCGTTTGGTGGTCGTCAGGTTAGTGGTGCAGGGATAGTGTAGCAGGCATCCGGGCGTTCGCAACGCGTCGGCTGCGTGGTGCAAGTGGGGTTAATGTTCCGCCAACTCGGTTGTAAACGGCTTGATTTTCCTCGTTTCCTTGAAGGTGCTCAGCACAATGCTGGTCGAGGTGCTGTGCACTCCGGGCAGCGCCTGGATTTTCGACAGGAGTTGCTCGAGGGTGGTCGTGTTCCGGGAGCGCACCTTCAGTATGTGAGATCCTTCTCCGGTGATCGAATGCACTTCCTGCACTTCCGGAAAAACGAGGACTTCATTCACGAAATTGTCGTAATTCGCGGATCCGTCCACGGTTACGCGAATGAAGGAAGTGATGTCCATGTGGAATCGCTTCGGCGCGACCACGGCGTGATAACCGGTGATCACGCCCCGTTCTTCGAGTTTGCGCATGCGGTCGCTGACCGAGGGCACGGAAAGCCCTACGATTTCCGCGATAGCATTGCGTTTCATCCGGCCGCTATCCTGTAGCAGCTCAAGAATGGTGACATCGATGTCGTCGATTCGGTGCATGGCGTTGTGGTTGGGTGCAATTGGGTTGAGGCAGCGATTTTTGATCTTTGCCGTAAACTCCGCACCATATTTATTAACTAATTTAGGAAAAGATGCAAGAGTACACCCATAAAGTTAGATTTTTAACCCATTTTTTGCATACAGGCCCGGGTCTTCGTTCGCCAAGGAGTCATTCGTGGCGATGCGTTCGCGATGCATGCGAACATGGAGGGCGTCCAAACGTACCCATACCGCCTTGAATTTGAGCAATTAACAATAGGGAACGTCATGCACCGCAGAGATTTTGTCCGCCGCGCCGCCGCCGCAGGAGGACTTCTTGGAATGGGGGCTGCTGCTCCTGTAAAAGCACTGGCGCCGATGATGGAACTGGGCCGCGGGCCGGGTAACCGGATTGGCGTATCCACCTATTCGTTCTGGCGCTTTGCAGGGGACAGGGAAGACTACCCGATCGCTTCCTGTATCGAACAGGCCGCGGATATGGGCTTTGACGGCGTGGAGATCCTCCACGTCCAGATGGGTTCCGAGGAGAACGCCCATTTGCAGATGCTCAAGCGCAAAGCCATCGAGTCGGGGTTGGACCTGATGGGATTCTCGACGCATCAGGGATTCGTATCGCCGGACGCCGCGAGCCGCCAGGAGAATGTGGACAGGACAAAGCGCCAGATCGATATAGCCTCCGCACTGGGGATTCCCACCATGCGCATCAATACCGGGCGCTGGGGTACGAGCGAATCGTTCGATGCCTTGATGGCCAACCGGGGCATCGAGCCGCCGCTCGAAGGGCATACGGACGAGGAAGCGTTCGAGTGGGTCATCGAGGCTATCGGCTCCTGCATCGATCACGCTGCGGAGAAAGGGGTCGTGCTGGGGCTGGAAAACCACTGGGGCCTCGGGCGCACGCCCGAAGGGGTGCTCCGCATTGTCCAGGCCATTGATTCCCCCTGGCTTCAGGTTACTCTGGATACGGGCAATTTCCTGGAGGATCCCTACGACAAGCTGGCCATGCTGGCGCCGTACGCCGTGCTCGTACAGGCCAAGACCTATTACGGCGGCGGTACGTGGTATACGCTCGATCTGGATTACGACCGCATCGCGCAGATCATGCGCGACGCCGGTTTCCGGGGGTATGTCTCGCTGGAATTCGAGGGGAAGGAAGACCCTGGCGTAGCGATTCCGAAGAGTCTGGCGCTATTGCGCAATGCGTTCGGGGCGTAGCCGGATCGTAATGCGTCGTTGGGCAGTAGGATGCCGTTCAATACTTGTCCGGGCCCGTAGCTCAGTGGTTAGAGCAGTGGACTCATAATCCATTGGTCGTAGGTTCGAACCCTACCGGGCCCACATTCCGGAAACGCCGGGGCGGGGACCGTTCCGGCGTTTTCTATGGAGCCGCGCATGCGAAGCTTTCCGCGTCGTCGGTATCGCCTTCTCCGTCGTAGACGGCGCGTTGCGGATAAGGACACAGGGGACGGGTCCGAACGACTTCCCGGGCCAGGTTCCTTTTCACCGCTACGATGCGTTCCGGCGCCTTGCCCTCTTCCACCCAGTCTGTCAGCACGGTCAGCCAGTTCACCTCTCCAGGCCCGGGACCGCCGCCGCAGTGCAGGACGCCGGGCATCATGAACATGCGGAAGTGATCGCGCACATCGGGATCGAGGCGTTCCGCTTCCTCGAAGTACCGGATACTGGCCAGCGCGCTTAGCGCAGCGTCGGACCAACCGTGCCACAGCACCAGTTTGTGTCCTTCACCGGCAAACTCGCTGAGGTCCGGATCCGTGGCGTCCATGAACGCCGAGGCGTAGGAAGCGGATTGCTCCCACGACGAGAAGTCGTAGCCCGCATAGTCCCAGTCAGGATCTGCAAAAACAAGGTATTTCGCATAGTTCATTGCAAATGCCCAGTGCAGACTCGGCGCCGTTTCTCCCGAATCCCGGTAAAAATCCTCGAATTTTCCGGTGATCCAGTTTATCCAGCCCCCTGGAGTTCCTTCCCCTCCAAAGGAGAAGCCAACGAAGAACGGTTCCTCCTCGATGACGGGCGGCGCATACACGGTCCGGATGGCTTCCAGTTGCTCCTCGGTAAAGCAAGGCGCCGCGTCTTCGTCCGCATTGCCTGTGCATGTCGGCAGGGAGGCGAGGTCGAACGGGCACATGCGAGGGTCTTCCATGACGCCGTCGCGCACGCCGTCGAGTGCATCGCATTCGTCCAGAATGGCGTCTTCCAGAAAGTAGAGGTGTTCCAGCGATACGAGGGGCGTGCCGGTTTGGGAAGGATCGGGATAGAGTTTCTGCATATTCTGCAACCCTTCCGCCATAATGTTGGTCCAGTCGAAGGCCGGGGCGCCGGACGATATACCGTCGAAATCTTCCGGATAACGCTGTGCTTCCATAAGGGCCTGTCCGCCTCCCCGCGAACACCCGAGGAAGTACGAATAGTCGATGTCCGACCCGTAATGGGCCCGGATGATCGCTTTCGCCGTTTCCGCCGTGCGATGCACGGCCAGATGCCCAAAGTTTATCTGACGTTCCGGGTGACCGAGCGCCCACGAGGCGTCCGTACCGCCCCCTTCATGCCCGGTATCGGTTCCCACCGTGGCGTATCCGGAATGCACCGACCACCGGGCCGCGTTCTGGATAGACCCCACATAGCCTCCGCCGCCGCCCATCGCGAACCGGCCGTTCCAGGTCTCCGGCAAGAGGAGTTCGAAGCGAATTTCCCGGCCGATGATTCCTTCTACCCGACAATGCGGCGCCTCGCCCGCCTCATTGCCTTTTTCGCCGGGTTCTATGACCGCAGCCTCGACGATCCGTACGTCGGGAAGACGCAGGGCGGCAAGATCGGAGCACGTTTCCTGCGCGGTCGCAGAACGCCCCCCGAACAGGAAGGCGGCGACAAGCAGCGCCGAAGAAAGAAAACGGAAACAGCCTCGACGGCGGGAACGGATCGGGGTAACGGATCTTGGGAAGGCGGACATGTGTGTGGAGTCTGAAGGTGGATGGAATGCGTTTAGAATACGCGAAACAGGCCGTAAAGCGCCACCATCACGATGGAAACGATACTGATCCAGAATAGCGTGTCGTAGACGCGCCCCGGCCTGAGCACTTCGGGGAGCGTGCGGTATCGAAAATGCAGCACGGCGAAAACCACAAGCAGCAGGATGACCGTGGTGATGGCCCCGCCGATGGCGACCATGATGGCCGGTAGCTGGATGAGCAGGAACAGCGCGGCCCAGACTAAAGGAATGATCCAGGCCAGCCATCCGATGGCTTTCCGGCGCGCCCTTGTTTCCTTGAAATCGAACCACCCGATCTGCCCGAAAGCGTCCGCAAACAGGCGCGTCCAGATGGCAAGCGCGCCGAACAGCGTGGAAAAGAGCACCGTGAACGCGCCCGCGAGGAAAAGCGCGCCTGCCCAGTCTCCGAGGCTCTGCGTATAGATCCGCGAAAGCGTGTTCACCAGTTCCATGCCCTCGGGGAGCAGCCCCTGTCGATACAGAATCGCGGCGCCCAGCAGATAGAACGCCGCAGTGGTGACCGTATACACGATCATTGCCGCTATGGCGTCCAGGTACAGCACGCGAATCCAGCCCTTGGCCCGCCGTATCCAGGCAGGGGTCGCCTCGTACGGGCCGGTATGCGCTGCATACCCCTTCTCGATCAGCCAGTAATTGTAGGCCAGAATCTCGTCGCCGCCAACGCCCGTGATGCCGAATGCGCCTATCGCAATGAGCACCACCTCGGGGGGAAGTTGAAAACCGAATCCCCCCAGAATATCCTCCACGGAGAACTGGAACGGCGTGAACTGCACGGCGACGACGCAAAACACGGTCAGCAGCGTGAACAAGCCGATCAGCGTCAGGGAAAGTTTTTCGATAGGGGCATACCGGCCGTGCTGGATAATGATCGATACGGCTACGCTGGCCGCGAGGCACCAGACCACCACCGGAACCTGCGGGAAAACGAGGGCCAGTACGAGCGCCGTGCCTCCGATCACGCCGCCGACCTGCATCGTCTTGAGCACCATCAGGGTAAGCCAGGTCCATATGGTCCAGCTGGCCTTCCCGAACCGAGGACCCGGCAAGCTGTTCAGGGCCTCCATCGTGGATTGGCCGGAATAGATGGCATGCTTGCCGAACTCCACCTGAACAGCCACCTTCACGAGGCAACTGACGAGGATGATCCAGAACATGACGAATCCGGCTTCCGCTCCCAGCCGCGTGGTGGCGATCAATTCGCCGGAGCCGACAATGGACGCCGACAGGATGAACCCCGGCCCAAGGTAACGCAGCCGCCCGGTGAAGGTGGTCGGCGGTTCTTTTATCCGGTCCGGCGAAGGCCGGTACGGATTGATTTCCGGGGGTGTTCTGGAATCCTTGTCGCGCGCCATACAGGCAATATACCCTGTGCAGCGCAAAAACGGTGGGGGTGATGGAACGGATACATATATTATAGGATACTCTGATCAAAACCACTGCGCTCAGCACATCACGTCCGCAACCAATACTATGGAAGCCCACTCCACATTCGACGTCATCGGATGGGACGCCTCGTCCTATGACAAACCCGAAGAAGGCCCCGAATTGACCCGCGTGACCATTCGAAAAAAATTTCAGGGAGACCTCGACGCAGAAAGCACCGGCGAAGGGCTTTTTTGCGGACTGGGCGATCCGGAAGCCGGCGCGGGATATGTCGTTTCGGAAAAAGTCACAGGAACCCTTGCCGGACGAACCGGCACATTCGTCCTGCAGCACGGAGGCATCATGGGGCCGGGCATGGCGCCGCACGCATTCGGGAATGTGGTGCCCGGATCGGGCACCGGCGAACTGGTCGGTCTCGGCGGCAAAATGGAAATCAGCCGCACAGAGGATGGCGTGCATACGCTGACCCTGAAATACGCTTTTGCCGGAGACGCCGCATGATGTTGCCGGTATTGCCCTTCGACCTGGCGCCGACCCGGTCGTCCCCGCCTGCTGATTATTTAATAACTTCTTACAAGTTATTAATCATACCCTATAGCCCCATGCGCCGTCTTTGCTGTTTCCTTGCCCTGCTCCTGCTGACCGTTCCCGTCGCCGGAGCGCAACATACACAGGATTCCGCCGACAGCCGCGCTATCGAGTTTCCCGACGTACCGGGATACCATACGCTGGTTTGCGACCTCCACACCCACACGGTGTTCTCCGACGGGAGCGTCTGGCCTGACATCCGCGTGCAGGAAGCGCTGCGCGACGGACTCGACTGCCTTGCGATTACCGATCACATCGAATACCAGCCGCATATCGCCGACATTCCGCATCCGGACCGCAACCGGAGTTACGATCTGGCTGCGCAAGTGGTCGAAAGAATGATGGAGGACGAGCAGGAAGAGGCGGAAAACGAAGAAACGGACGGAGAGGAAGAGGCAGACGAGAATGAAGAAGAAAACGTACCCCTTCTCGTCCTGCGGGGAGCGGAGATTACGCGGATCATGCCGCCGGGTCACATAAACGCCGTCTTGCTGGAAGACGTCAATCCCGTCCGGGTGGACTCCTCCGCAGATGCGATCCGCGAGGCCAACCGGCAAGGAGCGTTCGTCTTCTGGAATCATCCGAGTTGGCCGGCGCAAAAACCGGATGCGATTGCAGAACTCACCGACATGCATCGCGAGTTGATCGCCGAGGGACTGCTGCATGGCATCGAGGTGGTCAACGAACAATGGTATTCGGACGAAGCGCTCCAGATCGCCCTCGACCACAATCTCGCCATCCTTGGCACCTCCGACATTCATGGCCTGATAGACTGGACCTTCGATGTGCCCGGAGGCGGTCACCGGTCCGCCACGCTCGTTTTTGCGACGGACCGTTCTCTCGAAGCCATCGGAGAGGCGTTGCGGATGCGGCGCACGGTAGCATGGTTCAAAGATATTCTGATCGGCAGGCCGGAACATGTGCAGCCGCTGATCGAGGCGTCGCTCTCGGTAAAGACCGCCGAATACGGCAAGGACACCTCCGTGCTCCACGTAGCCATCAAGAACAGGTCCGACGCGACATTTACGCTGCGCAACCGGTCGGAGAAATACACCTTCGCCGATGCGACGGACCTGGTCGTCCTCAAGCCGCATGCCGTTACATGGCTGGAGGTCAAGACCGGCGAACGGGGGTTCCGACACGATCTCGTTTTCGAGGTGCTCAATGCCGTCACAGCACCCTCCACCCATCCCGAATGGACATTGACCATCGAGGTGGAGGAGATGCGGGAAGGAGAGGCGGAAGAGGAATAGAAAATCGGGCCTGTCAAATCGGACCGTTTCTGCCGCGCCCTCATAAAACCTACCGCCCCTGCCCGGCAATCCATGCGCGCCGTTGCAGCAAATCGGGGTTGTCCGGGTATTGCGCAAGCAGGCGATCCGTGTATTCGAGCGCAGCGTCCCACGCCTCCTGTTGCGCATGGAAAATGCTCAGCGCGTTCAGGTAATCCGCGTGATCCGGGGCAAGGCGCAGCGCATTGGACAGAAGCCGTCCGGCTTGTTCGGCATTGCCCAGTTGCTGGTACGCCAGCCCGGCGTTGTACTGCATGCGGGCATTCGAAGCGTCCAGCGCCGCTGCCCGCCCGAGGTGGGTCGCAGCCTCTGCGAGCTGCTCCGGCGTTTCGGCGAGGAACAGGCCCAGCGTGTAATGCACCTCTGCGGCGTCCGGCTGCATGCGCACCGCTGCGCGCAGGGAGGTTTCGGCCTCGGCAGCCAGCGCTTCCGCCTGCGCGCCGCCCTGTCCCCGCGTGCGGTTAAGCAGCATGGCCAGGTTCAGGTGCGCCGGGACAAAGGTGGAGTCGATGCGGACGGCGGTCCGGTACGCTGCCGCAGCCGAGTCCGACCGGCCCAGGCGCTCGTGGAGAATGGCCAGATTCAGGTGCGAGGCGGCCTGGTCGTTCAGGGCGCGTTGTCCGTCGCGGTATTCCTTTAGGGCGTTCCGCCAGGCAATCGCCGTTTCGCTCGTATTGTCCCGGGTGTATCGCTCCGGCGCAATCTGCGCGAGCACGCGGGCCGCTTCCATCCGCACCAGCCCCACGGAATCGGTCAGCAGGGGCTCGAGTTCCGGGATCGCCGAGCGATCGGTTTCGGCGCGGTTCTGCGCTCCGAGGCGGCGTACGGCGGCGGTCCGCACGAGCGGCGCGTCGTCGCCGAGCGCCTGGATAGCAATCTCCGAAGCGCGAACGGTGGGATAACGATCCAGCAGCGTCAGCGCCGTGGCGCGCACGATGTCCGGGGCGGCAGGATCCTCCATCAAACGGATCAATTCCGGCTCGGCTTCGGGAGATCCTTCCCGCCCGCCGGCAAGGGCCGTAGCGAAAGAGAACGGGCGTTCCGGTCCGTGCCAATCTTCGATTTGTTCGGCAGCCCATTCCGCGGAGCGGTCCGTATGGCACCCCTCGCACACATTGGGCGCGCCGGTCCGGACGGAGAGATCGGGCCGGGGAATCTTGAAACTGTGATCCCGGCGGGGGTCGACCACCATATAGGTCCGCTCAGGCATATGGCAATCGACGCACTGCCCCCCTGCCGATTCCTGCGGATGCCGAAGGTGCTCGAACGTGTCGTAGACGGCTACGTCGTGGCATTGTCCGCAGAGCGCATTCCCCTCGAATTTCAGCCGGGTCGTATGCGGATCGTGGCAATCCGCGCACATCACGCCCTCCGCATACATGCGGCTTTGCAGGAAAGAGCCGTATACGTATACCTCGTCGCGTATCTGTCCGTCGGCGAAGTACAGTTCCTCTTCGAGCAGTTCGGGCTCGTAGTGGTCCAGGAAGGCGTTGCCGGCGATATGATTCGGGTAGACGATCCGGCGCCGGGAATGGCAGGGCGCACAGGTCTCCACCTGCTGGTGCGGCGCGGAGAGGGTCGCCGTGAGGCCGGAAGAAGCGGAATCGTAGGTTCCGGATTGCGCGTTTTCCACATGGGCTTCGCCGGGCCCGTGGCATGTCTCGCAGCTCACGTCGATTTCCGAAAAGGAGGTCTCGTAGGCGCCGGCAGCCAGATTGAAATTGCGTTGCAGGTTGGTGGAATGGCAATCCGCGCACATATAATTCCAGTTCATCCCGTCGCCGGTCCAGTGGAGCCAGTCCGGAGGATCGATGCACTCGTCTTCTGCGAGGGAGAACCACCGTTCGCCCTGCGTATCCCAGGCCACCGTGAACGCCTGCACGCGCCCGTTTTCCAGCGGGATGAGATATTGCTGGAGCGGTTCGTAGCCGAAGGTGTAAGCGACCGGGAAGGTTTGCATGGTTCCGTCGGCGCCCTGCGTACGGATGAAGAAGCCGTCGTCTTCCCGGAAAAAGCGCGTTTCGACGCCGCAATGACGAAACACGGCGTCGTCGAAATCGCCAAGTACGGTTTCCGGGAGGGCTTCTTCCATGGCCCGGTCATGATCCGATCCTTCCCACGCGAGGGCAGCTTCCGCATGGCATCCGGCGCAGACTTCGCGGCCTACATACGCCGGGGCGGAAGCGGTAGGGGATGCACGGTCCGTGCCGCACCCGGATCCGATAAAAATGACCAGACAGGTCAAACAAAAAAGACCAATCCGGTCAATACATCTGCCTGCCGCCGCGGGTTCGCTATCGGAAAACAACCGCCGGATCGCGCCGTATCGGCCGGAGGACCGAACGAACATACGCCGGATAAGGGCCGGGGACACGGACCGCCGCATAAAAAACGAACAAGGATTTTCGGAGGACACAGGCGCTTTCGGGATGTGCGGTAGACTATACGGTCTACCCAAAGTATACTGTGGAGTATACCATTTGCCGGGGTTTTATGTCAGGCTGACCGCCCTCGCGACCCGCCCCATCGAACGGATCAAAGGACTTTAAGTTGTATTCTGTACCGGTTCGCGGACGGTTCCTCTTGACACTGTCCGCCGGAAAACTTATCTGTAACCATTCCTTCGAATTTCTCGACATTCCATAAAACCATGCGTCTTTTCGTCCATACCCTCCTTGTTCTCGTTTTTGCCTTCGCCGGCGCGCTGTCTGTCCGGGCACAGTCCGGCGACGCCCCCCGGAACGTCGTGTTTATTCTGAGCGACGACCACCGGTACGACTTCATGGGATTCCATGAGCGGGCCCCCGATTTCCTCGAAACCCCGAACATGGATCGCATGGCCCGCGAAGGGCTGCATCTGCGCAACGCGTTCGTGACCACGGCGTTGTGTTCGCCCAGCCGCGCTTCCATTCTTACGGGGCAGTACGCGCATAACCACGGCGTGGTGGACAACCAGCGGCTGGTGCCGGAGGGCACTACGTTTTTCCCGGAATTACTCCAGGAGTCAGGCTACGAGACCGCTTTCGTGGGGAAATGGCACATGGGTTCTTCCACCGACTCGCCTCGTCCGGGCTTCGACTACTGGGTGAGTTTCCGGGGGCAGGGCGTCTACATGAATCCCGAACTGAACGTCAACGGGTCGCGCAGCCCGCATCTCGGCCACACGTCGGACCTGCTCACGGATTACGCCCTCCGGTGGCTGGATAACCGGGATGCGGACCGTCCGTTTTTTCTGTACCTCTCGCACAAGGCGGTTCATGCCGAGTTCATTCCTCCGGAGCGGCACGCGGGCCGGTATGCGGACACGCCGCTGGAGTACCCCGTCACCATGGCGAACACGGAGCAGAACTATCTCTCCAAACCCCGCTGGGTCAAGGAGCAGCGCTATAGCTGGCACGGCGTCGATCACATGTACCACGGCGATCTTGTGTACGATCAGTTCTACCGGCGCTATGCGGAGACCTTGCTGAGCGTCGACGACAGCATCGGGCGCGTCCTGGAATACCTCGACGAACATGGCCTTGCGGACGAAACGCTGGTCGTGTACATGGGGGATAACGGGTTCCTGTTCGGCGAGCACGGGCTGATCGACAAGCGGAACGCCTACGAGGAGTCCATGCGCGTACCGATGCTCGCGTATGCGCCGGGACACATTGCGCCGGGCGGCGTGCTCGATCAGATGATTCTGAACATAGACGTCGCTCCGACCTTCCTGACGCTGGCCGGCGTGGAGACGCCCGCGAGGATGGATGGACGTTCGTTCCTGCCGCTCCTTTCCGGCGCGTCCATTCCCGACTGGCGGACCGAATTCGTGTACGAATACTTCTGGGAATTTCCCTTTCCCCATACCCCCACGGTGTATGCGCTCCGCGGCGACCGGTACAAGTACATGTTCTACCACGGCGTCTGGGACATAAACGAACTGTACGACCTCGAACTGGACCCGTTCGAGCAGCATAACCTCATCAACAGCCCGGATCACCAGGAACGCATCCTCGAAATGGAGGCCCGGCTTTTCGAAACGCTGGAGGCCGACGATGCGGTGGATGTGCAGTTCCGCCGTCCGGGACGATTCCAGGCCGGCGAACGTCTTCTGGATGCGGAATAGCGGACCGCGTTCGCATACGGACGGATTGCCGCCGGTTATATTGTAAGGAGCAAGGAATCTCCCGAACCAATTCCCGCCGCCATGTCGATAAGCCTTCTGCAGCAGGGTGTGGAGTCTGTGCAGGGGATCACGGGTCGCCGTGTGGATGTGCTTGCGGAGGCAGGAGTGCGGACGGTCCGCGACCTGCTGCACTACTATCCGCGGCGCTACCTTGACCGGTCCTCCATCGTTCCGATCCGGGCGTTGCGCGGCGACATGTCTTCGATTACGGTGGTGGGCGAGGTGATTCTTGCGGATACGGTGAGGGGGCGAACCGGGCAGCGGTTCGAACTGATCGTACAGGACGAGGGCGGCCAGGTCATGAAATGCGTCTGGTTCAAGGGCGCCAAGTGGATAAAGGGACGTTTCTCCAAAGGCGACCGGGCTGCGTTCCATGGAAAGCCCCAGCGCTACGGCGGCATGTTTTCGATGGCGCACCCGGATTTCGACAAACTGGACGCGGAAAGCCGGACGCTCGATACCGGGCGTATCATTGCGTTGTATCCCGGCGGCGCGGCGCTGACCGGCGTGGGGCTGACCAGTCGCGCCTTCCGGCATATCATCCACGATTTCCTTACGCAGCACGGGGAGGAGATTCCGGAATCGTTTCCCTCCGATATCTGCGAGGCCGCGCAGTTGATGGACGGCCCTGCTGCGCTGCGCGCTATCCATTTCCCGGAAGACCGGGACGAACTCGAAGCGGCGCAGCGCCGGCTGAAGTTCGAGGAACTCTTTTCCATCCAGATCATGCTGGGGCAGTTGCGCCGCCGCCGGATCGTGCATGCGGGTCCCCGGTTCGATGCGCCGGGCGCGCTCATGAAGCAGTTTCTCCAGGATGGTCTTCCCTTCGAATTGACCGGAGCGCAGCGGTCTGCGCTGAAGGACATTGCCCGGGACATGCGGAGCGGCAAGCAGATGCGCCGCCTTCTGCAAGGCGATGTGGGGAGCGGCAAGACCGTGGTTGCCGTTGCGGCGATGCTTCATGCGCTGGATAGCGGCTACCAGAGCGCATTCATGGCGCCTACGGAAATTCTGGCGGAGCAGCATTACGCCAATTTACGCAAGTACCTCGACCCGCTGGGCGTGCGGATACGGCTCCTTATCGGGGGATTGCCCAAGGCGGAGCGCGAAAAGATTCTTGCGGATATTGAAAAAGGGGAGGCAAACATTGCGGTCGGCACCCATGCGCTCATCCAGGAAGATGTGACGTTCCGGCAGTTGGGTCTGGCGATCGTCGACGAACAACACCGGTTCGGGGTGATGCAGCGCGCCCGCATGTTTGAAATGGGCGCCCGCCCGCACATGCTGCTCATGACCGCTACGCCGATCCCGCGCTCGCTCGCGATGACGCTCTACGGCGATCTGAATGTATCGATCATGAAGGAAATGCCGGCGGGCAGGCGCCCGGTGCGCACGGCGCTGCGCTACGACAAAAGCCGGGAGCAGGTGTATGCCTTCGTGCGCGGCGAGATTGCAAAGGGACGGCAGTGCTACATCGTATATCCGCTGGTGGAAGAGTCCGAAAAAATGGACCTCAAGGACGCCGAATCCGGACATGCGGAGTTGAAGAAGATATTTGCTCCGCACAAGGTGGGGCTGATCCACGGACGGATGTCGCGGGGCGAGAAAGAGGACACCATGACCCTGTTTCACCGGGCCGATTTCAAGGTGCTGGTTGCTACGACGGTGATCGAAGTAGGGGTGGACGTGTCGAACGCCACCATCATGATCGTCGAACATGCCGAACGGTTCGGGCTGAGCCAGTTGCACCAGTTGCGGGGCCGGGTGGGCCGGGGCGGGGAGCAGAGTTACTGCATTCTCATGGCGGACTACAAGTGTACGCACGAAGCCCGCGAGCGCTTGCAGGTGATGGTGGATACGAACGACGGCTTCCGGATCAGCGAGGCCGATCTGAAAATCCGCGGGGCCGGCGACTTTTTCGGCACCAGGCAGAGCGGCTTGCCGGAGTTGAAGATTGCCGAGTTGCCGGGGGATGTGGAACTCCTCACGGAGGCTCGCGACCTGGCCTTCGGACTGGTTAAACGCGATCCCGATCTGAAGGAATCCGGGCATGCGGCGCTACGGGAACACCTCCACGCGGCGTACGGGGACCAGGGGATGGGACTTTCCCGCGTCGGCTGAGTGCGGCGCCGGTTCGGCTACGGCACGCGCCCGATCTTGCCCGGAAGCGGGCGTACGGCGCTTGCTTTTTTGGCGGCAGGCGCCGGCCCGGATATCTCCCGCGGCTTTCTCCACAGCGGGACGGACGAACAGGGCTCGCCGTACATCAATTTGGCGGCCACCTGCTGCAATTTTGTCGTGGCCAGCAGGTAGGCGGCGGGCGGCACGACGCCGGTGCCGCATCCCTTGACGACCACGGGCTTTCCTTCGTAGGGAGACCAGTCTGTGGATTCGAGCGCGCGCGCGAAATGATCCCGGATCAGGTCTTCCGCCCGGCCCAGGGCTACGGAGCAGGCGACGGATTCCAGTTTCGACGCCGCAAGCATCCATGCCCAGGTAGGAATGATCGCATCCGCTGAGCAGAAGATCGCCACATGATGGTTTGCGTATTGCGCCCAGTCGTGCGTTTTCATCGCCGCGCGGAAATCCTTTTCGCGCAGCATGATCTCCTGGAACAGGAAGGGGGCGATATCGAATTCCGTGACGGGCCGGTTATCCCACAGGTCTTCCAGATTGAACACGACCAGGTCGCTCTGGGCCACGCGGTTGGTGATTTGCCCCGGATTCGGTTCCATGAGGAATAGGGATGGAAGTGGGTGTTCTCCGGCGAAAAGACGTCAGGCGGAAGCCACGGCCGTTTGTTTTACGGAGCGGACGCACTGCTCGATCAGGTAGACTGTGCGATCTACTTCGTCTTCGGTGGTGAACCGTCCGAGGCTGAGACGCAGCGTGGACAGGGCTTGTTCGCTCGACAGGCCCATGGCCCGGAGCACATGGCTCGGCTCGCCGCTGCCGCTGGAACAGGCGCTGCCGGCGGAAAAGGCAAGGTTGCGGCACGCCGTGATCATGTGAGCCCCCCCGATGCCTTCGAATCGGATGCTGGACGTTTGCGGCAGGCGAGGCACATGCTGCGGGACATTCAAATGGGCGCCGGGAAGCTCGAGCAGGCGACGTTCCAGGCGATTCTGCATGCGCTCCATGCGCTCTCTGAAGTCTTCCATTTCCCGGCAGGCGATTTCGGCGGCTTTTCCCATCCCCACGATGCCCGGCACATTCAGTGTCCCCGAACGGCGGCCGTTTTCGTGGCCGCCCCCGTCGAGGAGCGGCGTAATGCGCACCCGGGGATCGCGCCGGCGCACATACAAGGCGCCGGCGCCCTTCGGGCCATAGAACTTGTGCGCCGAGCAGACGAGCAGGTCCGCCAGTCCGGCGTGGACAGGTACTTTGCCCACGGCCTGGGTGGCGTCCGTCATAAAAAGCACGCCCCGGGAGCGGGCTATTTCCGATACGCCTTCTACGGGCTGGATCGTACCCGCCTCGTTGTTCGCCCACATCACGGAAACGAGAATCGTGTCGTCGCGGAGGGCGTGCTCCAGCACATTGAGATCGAGTTGTCCGTACGCATCCACGGGCAGGTAGGTGACCTCGTATCCTTTTCGTTCCAGCGCGCGGTGTGCGTTGAGCACCGCCCGGTGTTCGGTCTGCACCGTAACGAGGTGGCGTCCCTTGGACGCGTACATTTCCGCCACCCCCTTGATGGCCGCATTGGCTCCCTCCGTAGCTCCGGAGGTGAACACGATTTCTCCCGGTTCCGCCGAGAGGGCGGCAGCCACCTGCTCGCGGGCTTGTTCGCAGGCTTCCTCCGCAGCCCAGCCGAGGGCATGTCCTTTGCTGGAGGGATTGCCGTACTGTCCGCAAAACCAGGGAAGCATGGCTTGCAGGACCCGTTCGTCCACCGGCGTGGACGCATTGTAATCGAGATAGACGATTCCCTTCATGGCCGTGATGGGCGGGTCGCCGGTCGCTGACGGGGCGATTACCGCGCGGGTGATGGATGTTGGGTATCGAACAGGTACAATGTATTATAACGCATAAAACGGGGGATATATCCCCGAAGAGAAATGACGCAGCCAGCATGCTTCCCGCAGTCTCCCGAAGGGCGCGTCCCGTCCGCGACGCCCGGCTCGAAACCCCCGGTCTGAATATTCACATCTTCATCGTAACTTTAGCGGCAACGGGAGAAAAGATTGCAACGGCAGGCGTACGTTGCATATCGGTCGGTTATCCGTGAAGCGTTAATCTTTCATGCGATGTAATGAATGCTATTAGTGGGTTTTCTACTGGCGCAATGACCGTGCGCATCGCGCACAGGGGAAGCAAGGAATGGGAAGCCGTGAAAGCCATTCGCACGCAGGTGTTTATCGAAGAACAAAACTGCCCGTGCGAACTGGAGTGGGACCAGTACGAGGAGATCGCTCGCCATGTGCTTGGGTCGGTGGACGGCGAGCCGATGGCGGCGGCAAGGTGGCGTATGCTGGCGTATAGACAACGCCCCGTTGCCAGACTGGAACGGTTTTCCGTGCTGCGGGACTACCGCGGGAAAGGGTATGGAAAGGCCCTGGTGTCCTGGGTTATCGAGGATGCCCGCCGGGCCGGCTTTGGGGAATACCTTCTCTATGCCCAGCTCCATCTGGAAGACTTTTACCGATCGTTCGGCTTCCAGACTGTCGGCGACCCGTTTGAAGAAGTCGGGATCCCGCACATCAGGATGGTCCGCTGCGACAGCGGTCCCTGCAAGGAGGAATGACGCGGCCAGCGCGCTTCTCGCAGTCTCCCGAAGGGCGCGTCACGTCCGCGACGCCCCGAGCGAAGCGGTTTTGATCAGCGTATCCTATCCTATACTATTCTTCGGATGCGTTCAGGTCGACGTCCGCCACATCCGGGTTGATACGGACGGTGACGCTTGCGCGGAGCCGGTCGATTTCGCTCTGGACCGCGTCACGCTGTCGTTCCTGAAGAATCATCTGGCGGGCCTGGGAGGAGTCCATCAGGGCAGCGGTCCGCCGTCCGGTCAATTTGATGAGGTGATACCCGAAGCTTGTTTCGACGGGTTCTTTTGTCACATCCCCCGAGTCGCTCAGGGCATAGGCAGCTTGCTCGAAAGGCTCCACCATGTCTCCCCGGCTGAAGAACCCAAGGTCCCCGCCAGCGGGTCCGGAAGGCCCTTGCGAGTGCCGTTGGGCCATTTCCGCGAAGTCCGCGTCTGTCGTCCGGATGCTATCGAGCACCGCTTCGGCCCGGTGCAGCGTGGAATCCTTCTGTTCGGCAGTCGCCGACGGAGGAGGAATGAACAAAATATGCGAAGCGCGCACTTCCTCGGCCCGCGATTCGCTGAACGCCATGATTTCATCCGGTTCGGGTTCCTCGGCGTTCGCCGCAAAATGGTCGAACATGGCCCGCTGCGTGATATCGATGCCGACCTGTTCGCGGAGACCCTCTTCGGTCAGATTATCCCCCGCCAGGGCCTGTCTGAACGATTCCTCGTCGGGAAATTGCGTCATAATCTGCCGCATCCGCTGTTCTATGTCGTCCTCGCTCGCAGCAAGGCTCAGGCGCTCCGCCTCACCGAAGATCAGATGCTCCAGCAGCACGAATTCTTCCACAAGGCTTCTTCGGAGCCTGCGGGTTTCTTCCGGATTGCCCAGGATGCCGAATTGCATCGCAGCCATCTGGACCTGCTCCTCGAAGGTTTGCGTAGAGAGGGTGTCCGCTCCGAATTCGGAGGTTACGACGACCGCAAGCGAGGCGTCCGACAACGGTTCGCCCATGGCGTATTGCACATCGCTGGTTTGCGCGGATGTTTCTTCGTCGGATCCGCATGCCGCGAACAGGAACAGCAGGCAAAGCACTGTACCGATACGGACAGGTGCGGAAAAAGACCGGGTGACAGACTGGACGGAATCGTTCATGGATAGTATGGTTTTCACCGGATGCGACATGCGGCATGCAGAGGTTTCTGAAACTCTTGAGGAGGATTTGCGTTGCAAGGCGTCAGGACGAAGTCGTTAATCGTATGCTGTTTATACGGTTTGTTATTTGGCTGTCGTCGTCGATCTGCCGCGTTCGTCTAGGGGTTCAGGACGCCAGCCTCTCACGCTGGTAACACGGGTTCGAATCCCGTACGCGGTACCTTTGGCGTGGGATACCCATACCGCAAGCAGAGGGCCTTTCTTGCTCCCCATGCCTACGCGTCCGGTTCCTTCGCCGCCGGCTGCTGGTGGTTCAACACATTGTCCACAATGCCATAGTCTTTGGCTTCCTGGGCGCTGAGCCAGTAGTCGCGATCCGCGTCGCTCTCGATTTGTTCGACCGATTTGTCCGTGTGCTGGGCAAGGATTTCGTACAATACCTGCTTCAGGCGGATAATTTCTTTTGCCTGGATTTCGATATCCGACGCCTGCCCCTGTGTGCCGCCCAGCGGCTGGTGCAGCATGATGCGGGAGTTGGGCAACGCGCCGCGTTTGCCCGCGGCGCCCGCCGCAAGCAGAATCGAACCCATCGAGGCGGCGAGCCCCACGCAGGTCGTGGCGATCGGGGCGCTGACCCATTGCATGGTGTCGTACACCGCAAGGCCGCTGTATATGATGCCCCCCGGCGAGTTGATGTACATGTTGATGTCCCGCTCCGAATCCTCGCTCGTCAGATACAGAAGTTGCGCAACCGCGAGGTTCGCGATCTGATCGTTTACGGGAGTTCCCAGAATGATAATGCGCTCTTTCAGCAGACGGCTGAAGATGTCGTAGGCGCGTTCGCCCCGGTTCGTTTGTTCGACGACCATTGGCACGAGCGTGCCGATGGGCTCCTTGCGAGAGGGACCGCTGTAGATGCTGCTCGGGACAGAGAGGTCCCGCGAGAATTTGACAAAATCGTCTACCATGCGCGGCGGAAAGAATACGTGATGTTCGACGGGCGATGATGCTACCGTATCCCCGGAAGGGAGTTCCGCCGTATCCGCGCCCGGTGCGGACGCTCCCGATCAGGCAGGGATCACGATGGAGGAATCCGAAGAAGCATTTTCATCGAGCAGGGCCTGGAAGGCTTCCGGATCCTTGTCTTCTATTTCGAAAGTATCGGTGAGGCGGGCGAACACCTTGCGGCTCATCAGGCGCTCCCGGACCTCGTCCATGGCGCCTGTACGTTCGTAGTACCGGCGCAACGTTTCGGGGGCCAGTTCATCGTTGTCCTCGGTGGCCTTATCGAAGTAGGCGTCCAGATCGTCTTCGGTCACCTCCAGTTGTTCGTGCTTGATATAGGCGTCGCGGAGCAGGTTCCACTTGGCATGCCGCCCCGCCGTGCTGCGGCGCTCTTCCCGGAAGGCCTGTTCGTCGAAATCCTTCGGTTCCTTGCCGTCGTTGCGTTTTTTCACGTCATCGACAAAACCGTCCAGATACATTTCCACGGCCGATTCGGGAATGGGAATGTCGTGCAACGTCATCATGCGATCAACGATGCGGTCGACAAGCAATTCCTCGGTGCGCTCTTCCCAAAGGGCATGCAGTTGCTCGCGGATGACGCTTTTCCATTCGTCCAGATCGCTTGCTTTTCCTTTCGTAACCTCCTCCGCAAACGCATCGTCGAGATCGGGCAGGTCCCGGCGTTTCGTTTCCTTGACGGTGGCCTGATACCGGCGCGCGGGTCCCTTCTCGTCGTTGTCGGGGGGAATTTCCACGGTAAATGTCTCTCCTGCCCGTTTGCCGAGTACGCCATCCCGGATACCTTCGTGCAGATTCTCGTCGTCTACAAGAAAAGTTATCCCCTCTTCTTTTTCTCCGATGACGGGCGCGCCGGTTTTGTCGTCGAGGCGCTGCATGTCCATCACGACCTGAAAATCTTCTGTGATTTCATCCGTCTCGACAGGGACCAGCTCGGCGCGGCTTCTGCGGACGCGATCCAGATATTCCGTCACGTCCTCCTCGGTGACGTCGCGCTTGAGGCGGGGGATTTTTTCGCCGGAAAGATCCTTCAGCGTGATTTCGGGGCGGACTCCGAACCGGATCACTGCCCGCAAGTCCCCGTCCATTTCGTAATCGAGCGTGGTGAGCAGGGGTCGGCCCACCACATCGTACTGCTTGCTTTCGATGACTTCCTTGTGGAATGCTTCCTGCACCTTTTCCTGGGCAAGCATATAAGCGATTTCTTCTCCATGGATTTTTTTGACGAGACCCACGGGGACCTTGCCCGTACGGAAGCCTTTCATTTCCGTGCGCGTCCGCTGCCGTTGCAGGGCGGCGTTGAAGTCGGACGCAAGTTCTTCCGATGCAGCCTCTATTTCAAGGTCGCAGGTTACGTCGCTGATCCGGTTAATATGGGTTTGCATAGGATACTCTGATTAAAATCGCTTCGCTCGGCGCTTCGCGTTCGGGAATAGCGCCGCGCGGACCGTACGCGCTATATCGACGCCAGTCTGTGGTGAGAAATCGGGATGAGATAATGGTGTTCGAGCACATCTTCGTGGACGCCGAACTCGCCGGTGCCGCGAAAGTCTACAGCTACATACGATCCGACAATCTGTTTTACCTCTCCGATTCCGTAATAAGGCGGATGTGGACCATAATAGACCAGTTGGCCTTCCCGGAAGGCTTTTTTGTACCGGGCGCGCCGGTGAAACGAGGGGATCACCGGGAGCAGGTCCAGTCGATATGGCAGGGATTTGTTCAAGGGGATTTTCCCAAGTCATTTTCCCGAAAGGTATGGCATGCGCAGGACCTCTGCCAACTCTCGATAAAAGTTCACGACGGCCAAAATCCGCCTGTCGCGGGAAGCGGAATACGATGTCGGCTTGGTTGTCGTCCCGGCATTCGTTATTATTGCGGTCCCGACGGCGGTTATTCCGGGCAAAGCGTTTGCCGCGGATTCTCTCGCCATCGACCCCTTCGGGCTTTCCTGGACATGATGTGATTCATACGGTATGAGTTCTACCGAATTCGACGCGAAAATGGTTGATCGCCAGGTCGGCCGCAATGCAGAGTTGTTTGCCCGGTCCATCAATGATCTGGATACCGCGGAGCAACGGTATCCCTACCTGCGCATTCTGGTCAGCATTGTGGAACAGGCCCACCCCGAGTGGAATCAGGCGCCGCAAAAGGGCCGGCAGATTGCCCGCCTCGTCCAGGAAATGGGAGGACGCGTCGAAGAGAGTGAAATCGTCGAGGTCGTTCGCGTCCGGGATGAGGAACGAGGCTATTTCTACGATTGAATGGGCTCTACGCCTATTCGATGACGATATGCGGATTCGCCCGCAGGAAGCTTTTCCAGCTTGCGGGTCTTTGGGTTCCGCCTTGCGCGCGGCGGTGTACATGGCATAACCCGATGGCGAGGGCGTCGGACGCGTCGGCTTCCATGGCCTTATTGTCGTCCCCGTCCTTGATCGACAGAATGGCGCGCACCATATAGCGGACCTGTTCTTTCGAGGCGTTGCCGCGCCCGGTGACGGCTTTTTTGATTTGCTTCGGGGTATACTCGGTTACCGGAATTTCCCGGTTCAGGATGGCGATCATGGCAGCCGCCTGGGCGCGCCCGAGTTTCAACATGGACTGGGGGTTGCTTCCGTATACGGGCATCTCGATGGCGCATTCGTCCGGGCAAAAGCGTGCGGCGATCGCCGTGATCCCGTCGTAAATCTTTTTGAGGCGAAGCGGGTGTTCGTCGTACCGGTCAAGGCGCAGCACGCCATATTCCAGTGCATGCTCCTTGGGGCCATCGCAACGGATGACGCCGTACCCTGTGTACTGAGAGCCGGGATCGATGCCAAGTACGATCATGTGCGATTGGTCAGAAGGATAGGGCGGCGAGGGTTTCCTCGTTCATATCCAGCGTGGTGAAGACAGCCTGTACATCCTGATGATCGTCGATGTGTCCGATCAGGCGCAGTATCTTCCGGGTATCGTCCCCGGAGAGGGTCACGGTCGTTGAAGGCTCCCGCACCAACTGAGCCTCGCCGATTTCCACGCCGGCGCGTTCGAGCGCTGCGCGTACGTCTTCAAGGAGATCGGGCGGCGTGACGATTATATACGCTTCGTCCTCCTGTTGCATGTCCTCGGCGCCCGCTTCTGCAACGATTTCGAACAGGGCCAGTTCATCGTGTGGCTGCCCGGAGGATGCGATTTCTATGACGCCTTTGCGTTCGAACAGGTATCCCACCGAGCCGGACTTGCCCAGGCTTCCGCCTCCTTTGCTGAAAAGATGGCGCAAGTCGGCAACCGTCCGGTTTTTGTTGTCCGTCAGCGTTTCTATGAACACCGCTACGCCATGCGGTCCATAGCCTTCGTAGGTAACCTCTTCGTAGTCTTCCCCCTGAATCTCTCCGGTGCCGCGCTTGATGGCCCGCTCGATATTGTCCTTCGGCATGTTTTCGGCTTTTGCCTTTTCGATCGCCAGCGCCAGCGAAGCGTTCATACCGGGATCGCCCCCTCCTTCCCGCGCGGCTACCGTGACGTCGCGGGATATCCGCGCCCAGATTTTCGACCTGCGTTGGTCGGTTTTGGCCTTATGCCGCTTGATCTTGGACCACTTGTTATGACCGGCCATGGCGAACGGTACACCCTATAGCATTGTGAGAATCAGGGAGGTGCAACTAAATCTACGCGCTCCGGCGCTAACATGGTATTCTCTGGGGGGTTCTTCACATCTTTCACCGCGTACAGGTCGAAACTGCACAAATAGCCGGGGAATGGCTATCTTCTTGGGATACTCCGAGTAAGTCCGTGAAGTTCAGAGTATCCTTACATCTTCGGTTGCATCGCGGCGGCGGACATTCCCGACATTGTTCGGCGTCCGCTTCATGCCGTCAGACACGGAACGTTCTCCGGAACGGGTGAAACGGCCTGTTCGGTCATGCCTGAAAAGAAGCTCCAGACAATCCCTTCCGAATCTGCCGAACAGGACAAGCTGTGCGTGGCGCGCGCACTTGCCGGCGACCAGACGGCTTATGCCGAACTGATCGCAAAATACCGGCATGCGCTGCACCAGCACATCCGGAAAATCGCCCGGGATAGCATGGAGGTCGACGATCTGGTCCAGGACAGTTTCGCCAAGGCGTTCGCGGCGCTTGCGTCGTATTCTCCCGGGTATGCCTTTTCTACCTGGCTGTACAAGATTGCGACAAATCATGCGATCGACTACGTCCGGAAGAAAAAACTCTCCACGATATCCATTGACAAACCCATCAAGACGGACGAAGGGGAAATGCCGATGGAGTTGCCGGACACTACGTACCGTCCGGACCGGCACATTGTGGGAGACGAACGAAAAGCCCTGATTCAGGAAGCCATCGATGCGCTTCCGCCGAAGTATCGCCGTGTTATCGTGCTGCGCCACCAAAAAGAAAAAAGTTATGAAGAGATTGCGCAAGAGCTCGATTTGCCGTTGGGCACGGTGAAAGCGCATATTTTCCGGGCGCGCGAGTTGCTCAACAAATACCTGCGTGACCAGCGTCATCTGCTTTGATTCCTCTATCCGCCGCACCCCATGATATCCCGATACACCCGCCCCGAAATGGGGGAAATATGGAGCGAACAGAGCCGATTCCAGTCCTGGCTCGATGTTGAGTTGGCCGCGTGCGACGCGTGGTCGAAACTGGGCGTCATACCTCCGGAGGATGTTGCCCTGCTCTACGCACAGGCCTCGTTCGACGTGGAACGCATCCGTGAGATCGAGAAGGCGACGCGGCATGATGTGGTGGCCTTTACGCGCGCGGTCAGCGAATCGCTGGGCCCGGAGAAAAAATGGGTGCATTATGGCCTTACTTCTTCCGATGTGGTTGATACGGCGCTCATGGTCCAGCTCAAAAAAGCGAACGATCTTCTGCTGGCGGCCATCGACCGGATGCTGGATGTACTGGCGGAGAAGGCCCGCGAGCACCGGTATACCCTGATGATGGGCCGCACGCATGGCGTCCATGCCGAGCCCACGACCTGGGGCCTGAAAATGGCGCTGTATCATGCCGAGATGGTGCGTAACCGCCGCCGGTTCGTAGCTGCGGCCGAGGATATGGCCGTGGGGAAATTGTCGGGGGCCGTAGGCACATTTGCCCACATTCCGCCCGAGATCGAACAGATGGTGTGCGAAGGGCTGGGTTTACGGCCCGCAACGGTCTCGACGCAGGTTCTCCAGCGGGACCGGCACGCACACTACCTGTCCGTGCTTTCGCTCATCGGCGCTTCGCTCGAAAAGATGGCGGTAGAAGTGCGGGGGCTTCAAAAAAACGAGGTCCGGGAGGTCGAGGAAGCCTTCGGAAAGGGGCAAAAAGGATCTTCCGCCATGCCGCACAAACGGAATCCGGTGGGTTCGGAAAACATCACAGGCTGCGCCCGGCTCCTTCGCGGCTACATGGTGTCGGCCTACGAAAATGTGGCGCTCTGGCACGAGCGAGACATTTCTCATTCGTCCGTGGAACGGGTCGTTATTCCCGACGCCACGACGATTCTTCACTATGCGTTGCACCGGTTTGCCGGCATTATGGACACGCTGGTCGTATATCCCGAGGCGATGCGGGCGAATATGGAACGGACCTATGGACTGTATCATAGCCAGCGCCTCATGCTTATGCTGATCGACAAGGGGATGTCCCGGGAGGCGGCCTACGATCTGGTCCAGCCGGCGGCGATGCGGGCATGGGAAGAACAACGCCCGTTCAGGGAGATTGTCGTCGGGGACACGGCCCTCATGGAGCATTTGTCCCCGGAAGAGGTGGAACTGGCCTTCGATCTATCGTACCATCTTCGCCGGATCGACTTTATTTTTGATCGAGCCGGGCTTGGCGGTTGAGGCTCCACCGGCGTATGCCGGACGCGCGCCCGATAAATTTCACGGATCGCCGGTATATTTCTTGACAGTTTCGACAGGGAGGCATATCTATATCTAAATTGGACATTATTCGCACTGGGCTATGCAGGCCGGATATGATTCCTTGTTTGGACAAGCTCATCGCCTTCTCCATTTCCCCCTGAACGCCATGCTGCGTCACCTGCTCGCTACATCCCTGTTTTGTTTTCTTGCATTCGGTGCGTTCGCGCCCCGATCAGTGCAGGCGCAAGCCGGCGTATCGGTTAGCGGGGTCGTTACGGACGCGTCGTCGGCAGCTCCTCTGCAAGACGCCAATGTGGTGTTGCTGGCGGATGGCGTCATGATTGCCGGCGCCGCCTCGGGCGCCGACGGATCGTATGTAATTCCCGGGATTCCTCCGGGCGATTACCTGCTTGCGGTGCGTTTTGTGGGGTACGAGGAGCAGCAGATGGAGATATCCCTGCAGCCCGGCGAATCGCTCACAGCGGATGTGGCCTTACGTCCGACGGGTTTCGATCTCAATGCTGTGGTCGTGAGCGCATCGCGCGCCTCCGAGAAGGTGCTGGACGCCCCGGCCTCGATCTCCGTTCTGACTGCAAGAGAGATCGAAAGCGTTGCCCTGCCGTCCTCCGCCATGTTGCTTCGGAATATAACCGGGGTGGATATGGCGCAAACGGGCGTCAACCGGTATGAGATCGTGCTGCGCGGGTTCAATAACGTTTTCACCGGCGCCACGTATGTCATGACGGATTACCGGCGGGCGGCCGTGGCGTCCCTGGGGCTGAACGATTACAGCCTGATGCCGATCAGCCAGATCGATCTGGAGCGCGTCGAAGTGGTCCGGGGTCCGGGATCGGCGCTCTTCGGCGCCGGAGTCGATGCAGGCGTGATCCACTTCATCAGTAAGGATCCGTTTACCCATCCGGGTACGACCATGCGCATAGGAGGAGGTCTGCGCAATGCCTTGACGGCCTCTCTGCGTCATGCAGGCGTTGTAGGCGGCAAGTTGGCATACAAGGTCGTCGCCGATTTTCAGCGCGCCAACGATTTTGCTTTCGATTCCTCGGATTCTCTGGATGCTGTGCAGCTCGGCAATTTCAGGGAGGAAGCGCTACCCGTCGATTACAATAACCATAACTACACGCTGTCGAGCCAGCTTTCCTGGCGGCTTCGCCCGAACGTCACGCTGACGGCCAATGGCGGATATTCGGCGGTCAAGACCATCGGACTTTCGGCGATCGGTACGATTCAGGGCGACGGATTCGGATATAAATACGGGCAGCTTCGCCTCGACGCCGGAGGGTTTTTCGCCCAGGCCTATGCGAATTTCAACGACGCGGGCGATTCCTTTGTCTACGCAGAGGGAGCGGTCGAGAGGGTGGTGGATAATTCGAAGCTGGTCAATGTACAGGGACAGTACGACTTCGATATTCTGGAGGAGCGCTTCCGTTTTATTGTTGGCGCGGAATACGAACTTACCAATCCGGCTACGGAATCCACGGTCTTTGGTCGTAACGAAGATCATGACCGGTTTGCCGAGGCAGGCGCCTATGTCCAGAGCGTCGTTCGGTTGAGTCCCACATTGCATGCGACGCTCGCCGTGCGCGCGGACAGGCACGATTTGTTCGACGGGGTGCAGATTTCTCCCCGTGCCGCGCTCGTTTTCAAGCCGGATCCCGCGCACAGCCTTCGAGCTACATTCAATCGGGCATTCGCTTCGCCAACCCCGCATACCCTTTTTCTGGATATTCTTGCCGGCGCGGTCGGGCCGCTTACGATCCAGGCACGAGGGTCGCTGGACGGATTTCATTTCCAGCGCGATGCACAGGGCAGCCTGATCGCCTCCAGTATGATTCCGGACATTTTCGGGGCGGACGTGCCCGTAGGCGTCCCGCTCGATTTGCTCTATAGTCAGATGTACGGAGCGCTTGCGACAATACCGGTGTCTGAGTTGCAAGGGATGCTCGCGGAGCAAGGCTTAAATATTCCTGGGGCTCTCATTACCCAGTTTATCGGCTTGCTCAGTCCGGATGGGGGCATCGCCGTAACGGGCCTGACGCCAGCCAGTATCGGATATGTGGATCTGAACACAGGCCTTGTGAATCCGAACAGTATAGCCCAGGATGTGGTGGATGTCCCTCCCCTGGAACACACGGCCAGCGAGATATTCGAAGTAGGGTACAAGGGGTTGCTCGGGGAACGGCTGCTGGTCGCCGTGGACGGGTATTACACCCGGCGGCGGAATTTCATCAGCCCGTTGCGGGTAGAGACGCCCTTTGTGCTCGTGCCCAATCACGATTTGTTGTTCGGCGACCTGCAAACGGCAATCGCCGCCGGCATTGCAGGCAATGAGACCCTGCATGATGCCTTGCAGGCGGTAGGATTCTCGGCAGACGACATATCGGCGCTCATCGTAGAACTTGCGAGGCCGGACTTTGCAGAATTTCTTCCGGAGAATTTGCCGATCGGTCTCGTCCAGCCTGTGGAAAACATGGTACCCGGCCAGATTCTTATGACGTATCGGAGCATGGGGGAGATCGACTACTATGGCGTGGACCTGTCCGCCGAACTGCTGCTCGGTGATCGGCTGCGCGTTTTCGGAAATCTGTCCTTGGTCAGCGATAATTTTTTTGACGCCAGTGAGCTTGGCGAAGAGGAAGAGACGCTGGAACTGGCCATGAACTCTCCGAAAACGAAGGTCAAGGGCGGATTTGCCTACGAATCTTCCGGCAACTGGGCTGTCCATGCATCCGTGCGGCATACCGGGGGCTTCGAGGTTCGATCGGGTTTGTACACAGGGCCCGTACCGGAGCATACGCTGCTGGATGTTGGCGCCGGGTACGATCTCGGCAACTATGTGTCCGGATTGCGTATGAATCTGTCCCTGTTCAATGTGCTGGATCAACGGCACCGCGAGTTTGTCGGCTCGCCGGAGATAGGCCGCATGGGGCTTGTACAGATGACCCTGGACATATAGGCATATAAAGGCATACCTTCCCCTGTGCGCGGCGCTTGATCTTTTTCCCTTGACCGGATATTCACGGGCGTTTCGCGTTGATTGCCCTCCTTGCGTGGGGTATTTTGCCCATGCTGCGCGTTTATATCCCGTTGCCTGAGGCTCTTTTACAGACGGAGACGCTGCACCGGCGTGATGGCGCTTGTTCCGTTTCTCTGGCGTATTATTAGCTCATCATAGCCGCATCCACTGTCTGCACGAACCATGCCTGCGGATTTCATTCCTCTGCTGATTATGATGGCGCTTGCGTCGGGGATGGCGTTGACGCTCCTGAAGGGTGCGGACTGGCTCGGCCCGCGCCGGCGTAATCTGATCAAGCAGAGTAGCTACGAGAGCGGGATGGATCCTGTGGGCACGGCCCACGAACGTTACTCGGTCAAATTTTATCTGGTGGCGATGATCTTCATCGTGTTCGATGTGGAAGTGGTCTTTTTGTACCCGTGGGCCGTAAGTTTCCGCGAGTTCATGGATGCCGGAGTCGCCCTCGGAGCCCTTGCGGTTATTTGCCTGTTTATTCTTATTCTTGGCGTCGGTCTGCTATACGATGTCAAAAAGGGCGGGCTGGAGTTCGATTGACCCTGCGCATTTCGTTTTCTGAAGACCAATACCGAATATCATGGTTTCGCAAGGCGCCCGGAACGAGGGATTTCTTACTACAAGAGTGGATGCCGTATTGAATTGGGCGCGCTCCAATTCTCTTATGCCGATGCCTATGGGGCTTGCCTGCTGCGCTATTGAAATGATGGCCTTTGCAGGTCCCAAGTACGATGCAGCCCGTTTTGGAAGCGAGGCCATGCGCTTTTCGCCGCGCCAGGCCGATCTGATGATTGTGGCCGGCTGGGTGTCGTACAAGATGGCGCATGCCATTCGCCGGGTATGGGATCAGATGGCTGATCCGAAATGGTGTATTGCCATGGGGGCTTGCGCCTCGACGGGCGGGATGCACCGTTGCTACGGCGTGGTGCAGGGCTGCGATAATTTTCTGCCGGTAGATGTGTATATCCCCGGATGTCCGCCTCGCCCGGAGGCTCTTTTACATGCTCTGATGGATATTCAGGAGAAGATCCGTAACGAATATTCCGTTACGCAGGATTATGCGCAGGGGCATGTACTTCCGGCAGGACAGACCGGTAACGGCATTGGTTGAGATGTCCACGGACGCCGAACATAGCCCCCCGGCGGAAGAAGGCATGCCGTCTCACCGGGTGCTTGATTTCTTTTTTACGCCCGAAGACGCGCCGGCTCCTGGCGGGGACAACCCGCTTGCTCAGCCCACGACGCACGTCCCTGAGATTATCCAGGCCTTATGCGATCGGTTCGGCAAGGCCATTCTGGGTGTCGAGGAATATGCCGGGGAGCAGACCGTTCTGGTCGAGGCGCAGCGCATAGCGGATGTATGCCGTTTCCTGAAGGACGAACAGGGCTTCCTGTATCTGTCGGATGTAGGCGGCGCGGATCGGTTCGTGGACGAGGACCGGTTTGAAGTGTTCTATAACCTCGTATCCTTTGAAAAGGGAAAACGTATTCGACTGAAGGTTCGGGTGGACGAAGCCGCCTTGACGGCGCCCACGATAACCGGTGTGTTTCGCGCCGCCAACTGGAACGAGCGCGAAGTATACGACATGCTGGGCATTCGCTTTGAGGGGCATCCGGATATGCGGCGGATGTTTATGCCGGAAGATTTCGAATACTATCCCCAACGGAAAGAATTTCCTCAGTTGGGCATTCCCGGATCGTTGCCGTTGCCTCCCCGAACCCCCGAGGGGCCCCTCCAGCACGATCCGTTCCCGACGGCCCACGAGGGCCCGACGCCGAAGAGTTACCAGGAACCCCCGTCACAGATTACCGAGGAAAAATGAGCGCCGAATCGGGTTTCCGGACATCGGGAGAATCGGTTTTTCGGTTCTGGCCCCGGCATAACGAGGCAATCTACGAGCGGCTCGAAAGCAAGCACGTGTGGCTGGAGCAGGCGTTGCGCAACGAGGCGAAAGGGGAGGATCCGCTTGAGCATGAGATGATCCTCAATATCGGGCCGCAGCACCCGGCCACCCACGGCGTGCTCCGGTGCGTGGTCAAAATGGATGGCGAAACCATTGAGAAATCAGTGCTCGACATCGGTTATTTGCACCGAGGCATCGAGAAACTTGCCGAGCACAAGACCTATCAGGAATTCATGCCCTACACGGATCGCATGGATTACCTTGCGCCGTACGCCAACAATGTGGCGTGGTGTCTGGCTGTGGAGAAGCTTGCAGGCATTAAGGTACCCGAACGGGCGCAGTGGCTTCGCATGATCATGTGCGAACTGGCGCGCCTTTCGTCGCATTTGCTCTGGCTGGGGGTCGGATTGATGGACGCCGGCGCCGTGTCCGTCTTTCTGTGGACCTTCAAGGGTCGCGAAGATCTCTACCGCATTTTTGACGAAGTAGCCGGCGCCCGATTCACCGTGTCGCATAGCCGCATCGGCGGACTGGTTGCCGACCTGACGCCGGAAGCGTTCCGCCTGATACACCAGTTTGTAGACGAGTTCGGTCAGGAGATAGCCGGCTGGGAAGCCTTGCTCAACCGGAACCGTATATGGATCGACAGAAACCGCGGTGTGGGCACGCTTACCCGTGAGGAAGCCGTAGAGATAGGGCTTACGGGGGCGAACTTGCGAGCCAGCGGCGAACCGTATGACATTCGCCGTTTCGAACCCTATCTGTTTTACGGGGAAGTGGATTTCGATGTCCCGACCCGCGAAGAGGGGGACTCGCTGGCGCGATATTTCGTGCGGCTCGAAGAGATGAAGCAGAGTCTTCGGATTCTCCGGCAATGTCTGGATCGCTTGCCGGACGGGCCCATTCGCGCCGACGACGCCAAGCGGGCCTATCCCTCGAAGGACGAGGTGTATTACTCCATGGAGGGCATGATCCACGATTTTCTGTATACCGATGTAGGGGTCGCGCCGCCGAAAGGCGCCGCCTGTTATCAGGCGATCGAATCGCCGAAGGGGGAACTGGGATGGTACCTCCAGTCCGACGGTACGGGCAACCCCTGGCGGGCGAAGGTCAATGCGCCTTCTTTCACGAATTTACAAGGACTCGAACACATGATGGAAGGGGCTCTGGTTGCCGATGCGGTCATTCTCATCGGCTCCATTGATCCGGTCATGGGAGAAGCCGACAAATAATCCGACCGTGAGCGATTTTATCAAACATCCCGTGGTCCCGCTGCCGGATCGCTTCCCGGAGCCTGTCTTTGCCGAAAAAGACCTGGTGTTCACGGATGCGGAAAAAGAGCGGATCGAAGAATTCCAGGGCCAGTATCCGACGCCCGAAGGCGCCGTAATGAAAACCCTCTGGCTCGCGCAGGAGAAATTCGGGTTTTTGCCCCCGGAGGTGATTCGTCTCGTTGCCGATACGATCGGCATCCCTTTTTCGCTTGCGTACGGCGTGGCGACGTTCTATACGCAATATTACAAGGCAAAGAAGGGCGCCTACGTGCTGGATGTATGCACCTGCTTCAGCTGCCAGTTGTGCGGCGGATACGACATGCTGCACTACCTCGAAGAAAAGCTTGGCGTCCGGGAGGGAGAGACGACCGAAGACGGGTTGTTCACGATTCAGGGCGTGGAATGCCTCGGGGCTTGCGGAACGGCGCCGATGCTCCAGGTCACGAACGGACCGTACGTACACAATCTTTCCAGAGAAAAAATGGATGCGCTGATCGAAGCGCTGAAGAATGGGGATATGCCCCCGTTCGTATCCGTCACATTGCCGCAGGACGAAGACGCGTTGGACGGAAACCGGCGGTCGGATGTGGAAGCGACGGATACCGGCCGTACCCCGCCCATTGCCGAGACCCTCGAATAACGTATTTAGGGGACCTGCACCGCGCCCGGACCACCACGTATGAAAATGCCTTCACCCAGCAGAAACGGATCTACGAAAGCCGGCGACTGGCGTAGCTACGAGCGCGTACTTCTGCCGCCGGTTCGCGATTTGCATCGGTTCGACGTGTATGTAAAACATGGGGGCTACGAAGCGTTGCGCGCGGTATTGACCCGTGAAGAATGGACGCCGGGCAACGTGACCGAGGCGGTTAAGGCAAGCGGCCTGCGCGGCCGGGGCGGCGCGGGATTCCCGACCGGGCTGAAATGGAGTTTCATGCCGCCGGTCGATCCTGGAACGCCCCGCTATATTGCCTGCAACGGCGACGAAAGCGAGCCGGGGACCTTCAAGGATCGGCAGCTCATGGAATACAACCCGCACCTCATTTTCGAGGGGATCCTGATTGCGGCCCGGGCCATGCAGATCGACGCAACCTATCTTTACATCCGCGGGGAGTATGCCGACTGGATTCGCCATATGGAGTATGAACTGGCGAAACTCTATACGGAGGGCTATGTCGGCCAGCGGATTATGGGGACGGATTTTTCCAGCGAGATCATCATTCACAAGGGAGCGGGCGCGTACATCTGCGGAGAAGAGACCAGTTTGCTCGAATCCGTCGAAGGAAAGCGCGCCTATCCACGCATCAAACCGCCGTTTCCTGCGCAAAAGGGGCTCTGGGGCTGTCCGACCACGGTCAATAACGTGGAGACTCTGGCCTGCGCGCCTCTTATTATTAACCGGGGCGCCGAATGGTTTGCGGGCATCGGCCCGGAAAAACACCCCGGCCCGGTGCTCTACGGCATATCGGGGCATGTGGAGCGTCCCGGCGTATACGAGTATCCGGCAGGTATGTTGATCACGGATCTGATCGAAGAAGTTGCCGGGGGTATGCGCGGCGGCAAGAAACTCAAGGCGATCGTGCCGGGCGGTGCCTCGGTGCCCGTCCTGCGCGCCGACATGATCGATGGCGTGACGATGGATACCGAATCGTTGCGTGAAGCGGGTTCCATGATGGGAACGGCCGGGATGCTGGTGATGGACGAAGACACGGACATGGTCAAGTTTCTTCGTCGGGTCACCCGGTTTTATCATCACGAGAGCTGCGGGCAGTGTACGCCATGCCGGGAAGGAACCGGATGGATCGAGAACCTTGTTACCCGTATCGACGAGGGAGAAGGGACCCTGCGCGACCTGGATATCCTGCTGGAGCTTTGCGATCAGATGGAAGGCCGAACGGTGTGCGCCCTTGCCGATGCGGCAGCCTGGCCCGTCCGCAATACCATCCAGCGTTTCCGGGAAGAATTTGAAGCCAAATGCCGGCAAAGCATATACGCGATGGCGTGATATGCGCGGCGACGCACATTCCAACCATGTCGAAAATCACGATAGACAATAAGGAATACGCATTCCAGGGGCAGCCGAAGCTGCTCCAGTTTTGCCTGGATTACGGGTTGGAGTTGCCGCATTTCTGCTATCATCCGGCCCTTTCCGTGCCTGCCAATTGCCGCCAGTGCCTTGTGGAAGTGGGCATGCCGGTTCGGGACAGGGAGACCGGCGAGATTGCGCGGAATGACGACGGGGAGCCCGTGATCCGGTGGATGCCGAAGATGACCACGAGTTGCTCCGTGGATATGGCGGACGGCATGGTGGTCCGGACACATCGGACCAGCGAGCAGGTGGAGCGCGCTCAGAAAGACAACCTCGAGTTCCTGCTCATCAACCATCCCCTTGATTGCCCGATTTGCGATCAGGCCGGCCACTGTCCGCTACAAAATCAGACGTACAAGTATGGCCCCGAAGGGTCCCGTTTCGAATTTCTCAAGGTCCAGAAGCCCAAGAAGGTGGTGTTGGGCCCCCGGGTGATGCTGGACGGGGAGCGCTGTATCAACTGCACGCGGTGTACGCGATTTACGGACGAGGTGTCGAAGAGCCATCAATTGACCATCATCGAACGCGGCGTAAAAAATTATCCAATGACCGCGCCGGGCGAAGTGTTCGATGAGCCCTACTCGATGAACGTCATTGACATCTGTCCGGTGGGCGCGCTTACGTCCATCGACTTCCGGTTCCGCGCCCGGATATGGGAGATGAGTTCCGCGCCGTCCATCACGGTAACCAATGCAAAAGGGGCCAATTGCTCCTACTGGGTACGCGATAATCTGGTGCTGCGCATCACGCCCCGCGCGAACCCGCACATCAACGAGTACTGGTTGCCGGACGAGGATCGCTCGGTCTGGCCACGGTTCAATGAACATCGCCCCGAAGGTCCCCAGGTTCGCATGGACGAGGAGTTGACGTCCGTGGACTGGGAGGCTGCGTATGCCCGCGTGTCCGAATTGCTCGGTGCGGTGGAGGGATCGAACATCCTCTTTCTGGGATCGCCGCATGCAACCGTTGAAGACAACTACCTCCTGGGCAAGTTGGCCGCTTCGCTGGGCGCTCCTGCGCCGGCGTACATCCCCCACGTCGAACCGGGCGCCGGCGACGGGTGGCTGATTACGGATGACAAAGCGCCGAATGCCGAGGGATGCCGGCGGCTGGGTATCCACCCGGTCGACCCGGAGCTCGTGCGCGCCCGACTCGAGGCAGGCGAGATCGCTGCCGTATATGTGCTGGAAGACGACCCGGTGGCCAGCGGGCTCTTCCAGGCCGTCGACGTGCAGGATATTCCGGTTATTCTGCATACCTATCACACCACCAACGAAACCATTGCCGCCGCCGACGTAGTGCTGCCGGCTGCGATGGTCGTGGAGACCGTAGGCGCCTATGTGAGTGAGGACGGATATGCACAGCGGGTGTGGCCGGCCAAGGCGATCAAGGGCGTCAACCGGACGCTCCGCATGGAAATGGGCGTCAGCCGTCCGGATTCGCATGGTACGCCGTTCGACCGCTGGCATAATGAGTCGAATCAGGTAAATTGCAAGCCAAGTTGGGAAATGCTGCCCGTCATTGCGCGAAGCATGGGTCTGCAAGAGGAAGATGCCTCCCCGAAAGCGATCATGCAGGAAATCGCGCACACGATCGGCGCCTTCGAGGGCGTCACCTACGAAAGCATGGGGGCGCACGGGGTCCGGCTGGCAGAAATCGGAGCCACTGTATAACCGCCCCGCGCACTGGAAATCATTTTATAAACCAGGCATGGACATACCTCTTTACTGGACGGCGATCGTAGCGTTTGTCGTGCTGAATCTGATGATGCTCTCGGCTTCCGTGCTTGTGTACGCCGAGCGCAAGGTGTCGGGGTATATCCAGCTCCGACCGGGTCCCGACCGCGTCGGGCCAAGAGGGTTTTTCCAGCCGTTCGCCGATGTGCTCAAGCTGCTTTTCAAGGAAGACATCCGACCTTCCTCGGCGAATCCTTTTATCCATTCGCTGGCCCCGGTGCTCATGGTGGTCATAGCCATGTCCGTTCCCGCCGTGATTCCCTTTGCGCGCGGGGTCGTTATCGCCGATGTGGGACCGGGCGTCATTATCATTCTCGCTCTTACGTCCATCAGCGTCTACGGCATTACCCTGGCGGGATGGAGTTCGAACAGCAAATACTCCCTGCTGGGCGGGCTGCGCTCGGCGGCGCAGATGATTTCGTACGAATTGACGATGGGACTGGCTGTCGTGTCCGTGATTTTGCTTGCGGGTACGCTCAATGTCACGGGTATCGTCGAGGATCAGGCGGGGGGATGGGCGGTTCTGGGGTGGAATGTATTCCGCAATCCGATCGGGGCCATTCTTTTCGTGGTTACGGCGTTTGCCGAAACGAATCGCGCCCCGTTCGATTTGCCGGAGGCGGAACAGGAACTTGTCGGCGGGTACCACACGGAATACAGCGGCATGAAGTTCGGCATGTTTTTTCTTGCCGAATACGTCAACTGGTGGGTTGCGTCGTTTGTCATTGTAACCCTCTTTTTCGGGGGGTATCTGGTGCCGTTCGAGCCCTTGCTGATACAGGCCTTTCCGGAACTTGCCGGGAGTATCCTGCTCGGAGCGCTTCAGGTATTGTCGTTGCTTGCCAAAGTGGCGTTTTTTGCATTCCTTTTCATCTGGGTGCGGTGGACGCTGCCCCGATTCAAGTACAACCAGCTCATGCAGTTGGGCTGGAAGGTTCTGCTTCCGATCGGCCTGGTTAATGTCGTAGTCGTAGCCCTCGGCATGATCCTTTTCCGCGCGATTTTTTGATTCTGTCTTCTTCCATCATTGCTTCGGACGCCGCCCGCCTTGGAGATCAGGCGCGGGAAGCGCTGGACGCCGGCGTCGACTGGCTCCATATCGATGTGATGGATGGACGGTTCGTGCCGAACATTACCGTGGGCTCCTTTGTGGTGGAAGCGCTTCGGCCTCTTGCCGACGAGACGGGCGCCAAGCTGGATGTGCATCTGATGATCGAGGAGCCTCGCCGGTATGTGGATGATTTCATTACGGCGGGCGCCGACCTCGTTACGGTGCATGTGGAAACCTGTACGCATCTTCACCGCGTACTGGCGCATATCCGGTCCCGCGGGGCCATGGCCGGCGTCACCCTCAATCCGGGCACTTCGCTTGCAACGATCACGGCAGTGCTTCCCGATGTGGATATGGCGTTGATCATGTCGGTCGATCCCGGCTTCAGCGGCCAGAAATACATCCCCGAATCGACAGAGAGAATCCGCCGGCTCAGAGGGATGCTCAATCAGATCGCGTCCCGCGCCTGGTTGCAGGTAGATGGGGGGGTCTATGCGGGCAATATCCGCGAAGTGGTCCAGGCAGGGGCCACGGTCGTGGTGGCGGGCAATGCGGTGTTCGGCGGCGCTCCCTCCATAGCCGACAATGTGCAGGCGCTGCGGAATGCGGCTGCTCTTGAAGCCTGATTGCATGTTTGCCGAGGTGGCGTTTCCCCTTCCGCTTCCCAAGCCCTTTATCTACCGCGTTCCTCCGGGGATGTCCGGTGTGGTTGTCGGCGCCCGGGTGCTTGCGCCGTTCGGACCGCGCCGCATGACGGGCGTCGTCACGGCCCTGCGCCAGGACGCCGCCGGGGTCGAGCAAACGAAAGACTTGCTTGCGCCGCTTGATGCGTTGCCGTCGGTTTCCGCCGAACTGTTCGGTCTGGTCCAGTGGATGGCGGACTACTACGTGTGTTCGTGGGGCGAGGTGTTCCGCGTCATGATGCCGGCGGGCATGCTTTCGGGCAATCCGGCCAAAACCCGGGTCGAACGGCGCGTACGATTCGCCCCTGCGTGGCGGCATGAAAAAGCCGTGGACGCCTTACGCGCCGAGTTGCGCGGCCCCAGACAGATAGCGGTCATCGAATCGCTGGCCGGATATGCCGCCGAAGGCTTGCAGGAGCCGAGGCAGGCCGATTTGTTGGCTCGCGCTGGCGCTGCTTCCCCGACCCTCCGGAGCCTTGTGCAGCGCGGCGTCCTCGAGGTTGTCGAGGCGGAAGCGATTCGCGCCGGGGTCATCGATGCGGGCGAGGCCGGGGCGCTTCCGGAACGCACGTTGCGTCCTGCGCAGGCCGAAGCCCTGCACGCCGTTTCCGCATGTATCGACGCCGGGCGGTTCCACGCCTTTCTGCTGCATGGGGTAACGGGCAGCGGGAAGACGGAAGTGTACATCGAAGCCCTGAAGCAAACGATCCGCCGCGGCCGCACCGGCATCGTGCTGGTTCCCGAGATTGCGCTCACCCCGCAAATCGTTCGCCGTTTCAGGGCGCATTTCGGAAGCCGCATCGCCGTGTTTCATTCCGGCATGAGCGCAGGCGAGCGATTCGATACCTGGCGGCTCTTGCGCGCGGGCCGGTTTGACGCCGTCGTCGGGCCGCGGTCTGCGGTGCTTGCGCCCCTGTCGAACCTCGGATTGCTTGTCGTGGACGAGGAGCATGGACAGTCCTACAAGCAGCAGAATCCGGCGCCCCGCTATCATGCCCGCGATGTGGCCGTCATGCGTGCGCGCATGAACGACGCCGTGTGCATTCTCGGATCGGCTACGCCCAGCCTGGAAAGTCACTACAATGCCCAACGCGGAAAGTATACGTTGTTGTCCCTGCCCGAACGGGCAAGGCGGTCTGCGGACAAGCCGGTCTCTTTGCCGGATGTGCGCATTATAGACATGCGGGGCACTTCCTCCTCCACCTCGTTTTCGCCCTGGCTCGAAGACGCTATCGGGCAACGACTTGCCCGATCCGAACAGGTTATTCTCCTTCAGAACCGGAGGGGCTATGCGCCCTTGCCTGAATGCGTGCGTTGCGGCTGGTCTCCGGAGTGCGAGGATTGCTCCATCACGATGGTTTTCCACAAGAGCGGCCATCGCCTGCGGTGCCATTATTGCGGGCGCACGGCGCTGTTTCGCGAACGCTGCCCGCAGTGCGGACAGGCATCCGTGGAGGCGTTTGGAACCGGCACGCAGCGCGTTGAGGAGGAACTGGAAGCGCGTTTTCCGGAAGCGCGCATCGTGCGTATGGACCTCGATACCACCTCTGCGAAAGATGCGCACGAAGTATTGCTCCGGCGCTTCGAGGAGGGCCATGCGGATATTCTCGTGGGCACGCAGATGGTCGCAAAAGGCTTCGATTTCGAGCGGGTAACGCTGGTCGGGGTGATCAATGCGGATATCGGCTTGCTATTGCCCGACTTTCGCGCCGAAGAGCGCGCGTACCAGTTGCTTTCACAGGTGGCCGGGCGGGCGGGCCGCGCCTCGCTGCCGGGAGAAGTCGTGATACAGACCAGGAATCCCGATCGCCCCATCCTTCGCTATGCCCGCGACCACGACTACGAAACCTTTGCCGCGCGCCAGTTAGCGGAACGCCGGGCGCTCTGTTACCCGCCGTTCGGGCGCATGGCAGGCATAGCGTTCCGGGGACCTCGCGCCCGGGATGTGGCCGATCTGGCCCGGCGGTGGACGGATGCGCTCAGAAAAGAAGCGGCCGGCGCCCAGGTCATGGGACCGGAAGAGGCCTTCATAAGCCGGGTAAAGAAGCAGTACCGGTATCATTCCATTGCAAAGTGGCGACGCGGCGACGGCATTTCCTTGCAGCAGGCCCTGCGGACCGTGGAGGAAGGCATGGGTTCGCTTCCGACCGGTTGCCGCGTTAACATCGACATAGATCCGGTCGGCTTTTTCTGATCGGCGGACTACGTTGCCGTTGCAGTCTTCCGCCGGAACCCTGCCGATCCGTGCGGGTATCTTCGTCAAGGGCAAGTTCCGTACGGTCTGCTCCCTGTGAATCCTGTCAGGGCCGGAAGGCAGCAGCAGTAACCAGGTTGAAGCGACGCGATACGGGTAGCTTGCCCCTCTTTTTTCACCCCGACACCATAACACAACCCTGCTCATGCCTTTATACGAGACGTTGTTGATGGGAGGGCCGGCCGGCGGAGAGTCGAATCCGATGGCCATGTTCCTGCCGTTGATCCTGATTTTTGTCGTTTTCTACTTTTTTATTATCCGCCCCCAGAAGAAAAAGGAAACCCAGCGCAAGCAGATGATCGCAGCCGTCCGCAAGGGGGACAAGGTCATTACGCTGGGCGGAGTGCATGGCGCAGTGACCCAGGTGGACGACACCAGCGTGCTCGTTCAGGCGGATACGAACGTCAAGTTGCGCGTCGAAAAGAGCGCTATTGCGAGCGTGGATACGAAGGGGTAATCCGATCTCGCGCGGAAGCGGGGCATTCCTGTTTCCGGCCGTTTGTTTTGCCGGAATATCCATTGATTCGGCATGAATGACATGGGGTAAAGCGTCATGGGAAAGACACCCGACACGAACTGGATGAATCGGTCTTTCGACGCCATCGAAGACGCTGTTCGGGAGCTGGCGGAGGGGCGGCTCGTCATTGTGGTCGATGACGAGGATCGCGAGAACGAGGGGGACTTCATAGGGGTTGCGGAGAAGATTACCCCCGAGACCGTCAACTTCATGGCGACGCATGGGCGCGGTCTCATCTGTGCGGCGCTTACCCGGGAACGGGCGGCGGCGCTTGCCCTCGACATGATGGTCGACGGCAATACCTCGCTCTACAACACCCCGTTTACGGTATCGGTGGATTTCAAGACCGGCACCACGACGGGCATTTCGGCCCCGGACCGCGCCCGGACCTTCCGCGCTCTCGCCGACTCGGAAAGCAGCCCGTCGGATTTTGCGCGTCCGGGCCATGTCTTTCCTCTTCGATCCCGCAAAGGCGGCGTGCTGCGCCGCGCCGGACATACCGAGGCCGCGGTGGATCTGGCCCGCATGGCGGGATGCGCTCCGGTGGGGGTCCTTGTGGAAATCATGACCGAGGAAGGCATGATGGCGCGTACCCCCGAGCTGCTGGAAATGGCGGAGCGGTTCGGCCTGCGCATTATTACGATCAAGGACCTCATCGCGCACCGGATGATGACGGAATGTCTCATACGGCGTGTCGTGGAGGTGGATTTACCGACCCTGTACGGGGATTTCAGGCTGATTGCGTACCAGGATATACTCAGCGAGGAAGCCCACCTCGCTTTGGTAAAGGGAAACTGGGCCGAAGAAGACCCGGTGCTCGTGCGGGTACATTCGCAGTGCGTCACCGGAGATATTTTCGGTTCGCTGCGGTGCGATTGCGGGGAGCAACTGGCCATGGCGATGCAGCAGGTGGAAGAGGCAGGCCGCGGCGCCGTGTTGTATATGAAGCAGGAGGGGCGCGGCATCGGCCTGCTTAACAAGCTGCGCGCCTACAAGCTGCAGCAGGAGGAGGGGATGGATACGGTGGAGGCCAACGAAGCGCTCGGATTCAGGATGGATCACCGGGATTACGGCATCGGGTGCCAGATTTTGCGCGATCTGGGGATTCGAAAGCTCCGCCTCCTGACGAACAATCCGACGAAACGAGTCGGTCTGGCCGGCTACGGACTTGAAATCGTTGAACGTCTTCCCATCGAAACGTCCCCGAATACGGTAAACCACCACTACCTCAAGACCAAGCGGGACCGCATGGGCCACCTGATTCTGGACGATGTGGACGAGCATGATCGCGCCATGCTCAGGAAAGTGCTGTAGGATACTCCGGGCTTTGCGGACTTAATCGGCGTATCCTGCAAGGCGATCACCGGGATGTCATATCCCGGTACAACCGCTCCACCTTGCGCCGCAGTCGTTCCGGGTCCCCGTCGTTCTCGAGCACGATGTCGGCCCGCTCCCGCAGGACGGATGGATCGGCCTGATGCGCCATTCTGGCGGTCACCTCTTCCTCCGAGACCCCGTCTCTTTCGCACACCCGCTCGATTCGCGCCCGAAGAGGGGCTTCCACCACCGCCACGGCGTCCAACTGGCGCTCCGCTCCTGCTTCGAAGATCAGGGCGGCCTCCTTGACCATGAGCGACGCCCCCTCGCGCTGCGCTTGTTGCGCCGCTTCCTCGAACCGTCTCAGCACCGGGGGATGCACCAGCGCATTGAGCCGGTCGAGCAGGGCCTTGTCGGCAAACGCCATCCGGGCAATGAACCGCCGGTCCGGGCTGCCATCGGGCAGGTAGCTCTCCGGACCGAAAACGTCGATCACGTTCCGGCGTATCGAGGCGTCGTTTGCGAGCAGCCGTTTCGCTTCGTCGTCCGCGTAGAACACCCGCGCGCCGAGCTCCTCCAGCATACGGCATACGGTCGTTTTGCCGCTTCCGATCCCTCCTGTAACGCCGAGTCGTTTCATGTTACAATCTCCAGGACGCTACCATGGAAATGTTCGGAATGATTTTGCGATCTCCGGCCCGCGCTGCTTGCCGGATATGATCGGCCCGCGCTTCAGGGAGCGTCCCGAAGAGGCGCCGCCGGACGTGCTGCACATTCAACCAGCCGTTCAGCCGGAGCGTCGACCGGCCGGGCATTGGCCAGGAGATCGAACAGATTGGACCTATTTGTTCAATGATGGTTCGTCCCGGGCGCGTGATGCTTGCCGTAACCGGTTTTCCCGCATTGTCCAGTTGTCGCGTTCCGTCTTCGTTCCGGATATCGTACCGCACGGTCGCGGCCCGCTCGAAGTCGGTGCGAATGAAGAGGCGCATTCCCACAGCGGCGGTAATGCCTTGCCGCGTGCGCACCTGCAGGCGCACCCGGGCGCTATACGTGCGCAAGGTGTCGAACGGGATTTCCGAGAAATGATCCCACAGCAGGCTGCCGAGCCTCAGATCGCTGAAGCTGCCGTCCGCATAGATAGCGGGGCCGCTTCGGAAACGGTGCTCCCCGTCCAGTTCGTACCGCAGTTCCCGGGCGGATTGATCGATGGCCCTTCGGCCCGGAAGCACAAAATCGTGCACCGTATAGGTTGCCCGGATTTCCGTTCCCATGCGCAGGCGCGTACGGCTTCCGGGGGTCCATGTGAAGGCGGGCCGCAGGCGCAGGGAGCGCCGGACATTGTTTTCCACCGAGCGGGCGGCGTTCAGGTAGACGGTGTGGTACCAGGTGCCCAGCAAACGCATCTCCGTGCTCAACCTGCGGTTTATCGCAATACGCGCTCCCATTTGCCCGGTATGGTACAACTCGTCCCGGTCGTCCAGATTCGCTTCCGGCGTGTCGTGACGAAGGATGCTGCTGCTGCCGTCGAAGGTCAGGGTGAGCCGCCCAAACCCGGCTCGTCCGCGCGCCTGCAGGGCAAACAGGCCCTGGTCGTAATCCGCCTGCTGGAGCAGGTTCGCTTTTTGCGCCACCTGGGTCTGGGGAAGATCCTCCCGGTTCGTCAGTCGCCGCCGTTCCACCTCGGCGCCGGCCCGGGCCGAAAGATTCGCCATGAAACGACCGGCGTCCTGTACTCCGTATCCGATGCCGATCTGGCCATCCACCAGGCGCCGGTTGAACGCCGTATCGAAGAAAAGCGCATTTTCCGGGGCGCCCAGCGTCCGGATCCGGCGATTGTTCGTTCCTGCATCCATGCGTCCGGTCAGCCGTATGGACCGGTAGATCGGAGCTTCGATCTCCAACCCGACATTCAGCGTATCCCCGGCGGTGGCCTCCACGGTTTCCGAAACGCGATCTTCCGTGGTTCGATTCAAAAACGAGACGGCCTGATATGAGTCGCGGCGGTAGTTGCTGTACCGGACATCCGTCGTGATGCGCAGATTCTCGAAAGAGCGGATCGCATTTCCCTCCATGCGTACCGCCCGGCCCCGCCGCGGATCGATGAACTGGTACGCTGCATCTCCCACCACCTGGATGCGGTATGCGTTCATGGGCGCCGGAGACCATGTTACGCCAACGGCATACGCGGGCCCGACATCCATGCGCAGCGGGGCTTCGCCGGCGCCGCCCCCGATACCCGGACGGCGATCCCATGCCAGACCCGCAGCCGGCTCGATACGAAGGCTTCGTCCCGGTTGAAACCGTACGCCGGAGTACATTTCCTGCGAAAACACGCGGCTTTGCGTGTACCAGTGGGATCGTCCCCGCGCCTGCACGCCCCAGCGCGTTCCCAGCGGCCGGCCAATGCGCCAGTTGAGGACGTTTTCGTCCCGAAAACTCAGCCGGTCCCCGAAAAGCACGAATGCGTCCGAACGGAACCGGTTGTCGAGCGCGGCGCTCCATTTCCCGAAATGCTGGGACAGCAGGGTGTTAGCGGTCCAGCGATACCGGTTGATGTCCCGTACGAAGCCGGTTTCGATGCGTTGCGTTTCAGCGCCCGTTTGCGGCGCGATTTGCTCCGGCGCCTGCACCTGCGCTCGAACCTGTACGGCCCCGAGCGTTGCCAGGGCGCCCGCCAGCACGACGCAGCCGGCGCCGGTACGAAAGGCCGCTCGAAGGAATACACGCATGGCGAGACATACGGAAACGGCGATGCAGGGCCGGGAAGACAGACATTTTCGCCCGCGCTTTCCCGGAAAATGCGACAAGGCTTCGGCGTCAGCCCGGCGGCCAGCCCAGGGATCGCCCGCCCAGCAGGTGCAGGTGGATATGATCCACGGATTGCCCGGCTGCCGGTCCGCAATTGAAGACCGTCCTGTATCCCTCTGCAAGTCCTTCCCGGGCGGCCAACTCCCGCGCCACCGTGACAAGGTGTCCGACCAGTTGTTCATCCGCTTCGGTAAGGTCGTTCAACTCCGGAATGGGCTTCCTGGGGACGATCAGGATATGCACGGGCGCTTGCGGAGCAATATCCCGGAATGCGAAACACTGTTCGTCCTCATACACCATATCGGACGGAATGTCTCCATCCGCGATTTTTTGAAAAAGCGTTCTTGTATCGGTCATGTCGCGTGGAAACGTGGGATCGCCCGGAATATCTTCTGCATGACGGCTGTCTCCCTGTTCGTTGGTATTTGCTGCTGCCTGCCTGATCGAATATAACCGAACATCGGACAGGCTTCAACGTGAAAGAAAAATCGGGGCCTATCCGCGGCTACACCTGTTTTTATACCTGCCGCTATGCCCCGGCCCTGTATCCGCCGGCATGCCGTCCGATTTCCCATGGCGCTTGTTTACGTAACCCGTACGGTGCATTTTAATGCGGCGCACCGGCTGCACAATCCGGAAAAATCCGACGACTGGAATCGCAGCACGTACGGCCGGTGCAACAACCCGAACGGGCACGGGCACAATTACGTGCTGGAGGTGACCGTGGCCGGCGAACCCGATAAGGACACCGGGTACGTCCTTGATTTGTCCGACCTGAAGCGTATCGTGCAGAAGAAAATCGTGGACAAGTGCGACCATGCCCACCTGAATATGGACGTGGATTTCATGCAGGGTATTTTACCTTCTACCGAGCAGTTCGCCATAGCGATCTGGCGCGAGCTGGAAGACGCCATTCCGGCAGGAACGTTGCACAGGGTCCGGCTTGCGGAAACGAACAACAATTCGGTGGAATACTTCGGCGAGTAACCCCTACCCATTCGTACGACGATGTCGACACACTCCTTGAACGATCGGGAAACGAAGCAAGCGGCCTCATGCGCTTCCGCAGGGCATGACCACAGCCGTTACCGGAGGCAGGATATCTACGACGAGGCGGCGACGGAAACCATCGCCGGGCATGTAGCAGGCATCCTTCCCTTGCTGGACGAAGACCCTGCCCGCGAGGGACTTTTCAAAACCCCTGCCCGCGTGGCCCGTTCGCTCCAGTTCCTTACGCAAGGGTACGGAATGGACCCGGAAGCCATTCTGAAATCCGCGTTGTTCGAAGAGGATTACAGCGAAATGATTCTGGTGAAGGAAATCGAGATATTTTCCTTGTGCGAGCACCATCTGCTTCCCTTTCACGGGCGCGCCCATGTGGCCTACATCCCGGACGGAAAAATCGTAGGCTTGAGCAAGATTCCGCGCGTGGTGGAAGTATTCGCCCGCCGCCTTCAGGTGCAGGAACGGCTTACCTTGCAGATACGGGATGTGCTGTCCGACGTGCTCAAACCGCTTGGGGTGGCCGTCGTGATCGAGGCGATTCATCTGTGCATGATGATGCGGGGTGCGGAGAAGCAGAATGCGGTGACGACGACCAGCGCCATGAGCGGCGAGTTCATGAAAACGCCGACGCGCGCCGAATTCATGCGGCTGATCAACAAGGATTGACGGTACGCCGCCTTTTTACGCCTTATTACACCTTTTTACAAAGCACGATAATCCATGCCGACTGTACTGATAACCGGAGCAAGCCAGGGAATGGGCCGCGCCGCCGCGCAGGCGTTTGCCGCGTTGCCCGACGCTCGCCTTGCCCTTGTGGCGCGTAACGAAGGGCGCCTGGAGGAAACCTGCGAGCTGTCTCGGGTACACGGCGCGGAAGCCCGGGCCTTTCCCTGCGATGTGACGGACGAGGCGGCTGTCGAGGAGATGGGAGCCTCTGTGCGCGCCGCGTTCGGCACGCCGGACGTGGTCCTGAATAATGCAGGCCTCTTCGAAACGGGTTCCGTGGTCGATATGACGGTCGAGGCCTTTAATCGTCAGGTGGCGGTGAATCTGACCAGTGCGTTCATGGTCACCCGGGTTTTTCTTCGGGATATGCTGGACCGGGGCAGCGGCCATCTCTTCTACATGTGCTCCGTGGCCTCGTTGAAGGCCTATCCCGGCGCGGTCGCCTATTGCGCAGCCAAGCACGGGGTGCTTGGATTGGCGCGCGCCATGCGGGAAGAGACGCGGGCGCACGGTCTGCGCGTGACGGCGGTGTCGCCGGGCGCCACCTGGACGCCCAGTTGGTATGGAAGCGACGTGCCCGCAGAACGTCTCATGCCTCCCGAAGACATTGCCCGGGCGATTCTCGATGTCTGGCGCCTGAGCGATCGCACCGTGGTGGAAGAACTGCTGCTCCGTCCCCGGGAGGGAGATATTTAAGGATACTCTGATCAAAACCACTTCTTCTCATGCGCCGCAAGATCCTCATTGCGCAGATCGTTCTTGTCTTGCTGGCAGTGAGTATGCCGCTTCTTGCAGCGGTGACCTGGATTGCGGTCAGGTCCAACACCCCCGATTTCGAGGGGAACCGCACGGTGCGCATCCCGCCCGGTTCCGAATTCGAAGCCGTCGTCGATTCGCTGCATGCGAACGGCATTCTCCGGCGGGCCGGCACGTTTCGCCTCATGGCGCGCGCCACGGGCTGGGGGGACCAGATCAAGGCGGGGCATTACGCCTTTTCCGCCGGGGTTTCCAATGAAGATATGCTGAGCGTGCTGCGGCGCGGATTGCAGGAGCCGGTCCGCCTGACGATCCCGCCCGGCGTGCGCCCCGATGTGGCCGCCGCGGTCGCAGCCCGGCACATGTTCTTTGCTCCGGAAGATTTTTCCGCAGCCCTCGCCGATACGCAACTTGCCGCCGCGTTACGCACCGACACCGCCGGCCTCTTCGGCTACATGCTGCCGGAAACGTACCATTTCTACTGGCTTGCCGGTGCGGAACGCGCGGTCCGCACCATCACGGAAACGTTCGATGCGTTTTTCGAGCGCGAACTGCGGGCCGGAGCGGACAGTCTGGGCCTGTCGAAACGGGATGTGGCGACCCTGGCCAGCATTATCGAATGGGAAGCCCTGCTCACCGAGGAGAAACCCATGATATCGGGGGTCTACCACAACCGGTTGCGCATCGGCATGAAACTGGACGCCGATCCCACCATCCAGTACATCATTTTGCAGCAGGAGGGAAGCAAACGGCGCCTGCTCTACAGCGATTACCGCATTCCGCACCCTTTCAATACGTATCTGCACGGGGGTTTGCCGCCGGGGCCGCTCAACAATCCGTCTCCTTCCTCTTTGCGGGCCGCCGTGGCTCCTGCCCGCCATGATTTTCTCTACTTCGTGGCGACCGGCGACGGCACGCACCACTTCAGCAGAACCCTTACGGAGCATCTCCGGGCCGCTCGCCGCTACCATGCGCTCATGCGCCAGCGCCGCGCCGAACAGGCGACAGGGGAGGGGTAAGGTCGCGGTCGCCAGGAAACCGCACAATAATTGCCGATCCGGTTTTTAAGAACATAATTCCCCCTTAGCGAACAACAGGTTCATATCCATGGCGTCTTGCCAATCCCGCAAGCGCGGATGATCCACGCCGCGCACGATGTCTGTGGCGCCGTTTACGTCTTTGGCGAAACAGAGGGCCTCTTCTGGTCGGACCATCTGCAAGAAAGCAGATGAATGCGTGGCTACCAGCACCTGCGAGTCATAGGCCGATGCCAGTGAATCGTACACTGCCTTGATAGCGAGCGGGTGAATGCTGTTTTCCGGTTCCTCAAGTAGATAGAGATACCCCTTGCCGGCAAGATATGGAATGAGCGTAAGCGCCAGAAACCGGAGCGTGCCGTCAGAAACTCCCCACGATGGCACCCGAATACCCGTGTCGTACTCGACTGCAAGGTAGGCATGGCGATCATCCGGACGCACTTCGACGTGAATTCCCTTGATGTCTTTCAAGGTGGTGCGAACGTGTTCCAGCCACTCCTTGTAATTTTCGTGGTCATCTTCCTGTAAACCCGCAATCATCCATGGAAGATTGGCGCCATCGCTGGAGAAGCCGTTGTGACGCAGTGCGGGGGGACTGGCCTCGCGCATCTTCACACTGTCCAGAGCCAAAAGTTTTACCTGCGATCCCAGCATGCGTTTGACGCCGGTGGCGACGGGAAACACCTCTGTGGACTCGGGCAAGTTGCCCAGCGCCGAACGGTATGGACCGAAGGAGATACTGGTTGCCCAGCCTTTTCCCGCCGAAGGCGAAACCTCGATATTGAAATTATCCCTACCCTCAGGGGATTTGCTGAGTATGGTTCTTGTACCATGGCGCCCACCGCCCAGCATGATGGTGTCAATCGGATCCAACGGGCAAGGGAATATGGACAGTTGCGCCCTTTCCATGTTATGATGCTTCATGAGCAATCCCCTTTCCGCGTCGATAACTACGCCATCCTCTTTCTCCTTTATGGCCACTTCGTAACGAAATACTTCATAATCTTTGTCGGAGGGAAGCTTCTGCTTCATGGAGTCGGAAATATCGAACTCCACTGCGAGTTCGAAACCGAGGCGGTCTTTCAGTCTTCTCCAAACAAGATCCTGAAAGTTGCCGGTGCGTTTTGCAACAGCCGCTCCGAGGCTATCCCGCACCATGTCACCGAGGAAGGTGACCACATCGAATAACGTACTCTTCCCGCTGGCGTTGGGGCCAACCAGCACGTGAAAGGGATCCAGCGCCACATCCACATGACGCAGGCAACGGTAGTTCAGGGCCTGGATGCGACGAATCATCAATGCTCCTGCAAGGGTTCTCCGGTACGTTTCACGTACGTAATCTACTTAAAAACCCCCTCAAAACCCCCTCAAAACCCCCGCAAATCCGTTCCTCGAAACACCTCAGAACCCTATCCGCACGCCCAGCAGGAACCGGTGCTGCGTGACGCTTTCCTCAACCAGAGGCGGCTCGGCCACATCCGCATACGGGGTGTATTCGTCGTCGAATTTCATGCGCGTCCATCCCGCATCGATATGGAAATTCTGCGCGAAGCGGTAGGACAGGCCGGCAGAGACGAAGCGCCGGTCGCGATCGGCTTCGTCGCCCCGCGATACGTTCCGGTCGAACGGATCGGGATAGGCGGCCATGCCTCCCCGCACCGTGAAGTCTCCGAATTCATACGCCCCGCCGATACGCATATTCCAGACCGGATCCATGATATCCCGGACTTCCCTGTTCAAGTCTCTGAACATGTCGCCGTCCAACGGATCCCCGTCAAACTCCATCTGGGACCAGTCTACATACTCCAGGTCCCCGGACAGAAGAAAGCTCCCGATTTCCCAGGATGCGCCGGCCCCGATGCGCCAGGGGGTCCGCAACTCGTATTCGTATTCCTTACGGATATCGGCGCCCAGGGAGCCTCCCTCGTCGAACCAGGTGGTCAATTCCTGGTAGAAATTTTCCCTGATTTCGTAAAAGGTAGGGGTCTCCACCGTCACGCCCACGCGCAACCCGTTCGCAAGCGTCGTTGTCGATACCCCGCCGCGCAGGTTGAATCCGCTCAGGTCCGCCTCGAACCCTTCTTCGTACAGGAGTCTGTTAAACCCGAACAGCGAGCGGTCGGACAGGGCTACTTCGTAGTCCCCCGGGGCGTTTTCGTTGTAGGTATCCGCCTCCTCGTAAATGCTTTCGAAGTTGTACGACCCGAATACGAAGTTGGCTGAAAGGCCGACCATCACGCCCTGGCTCGCCTCCCACGCGCCGCCGAGGTTCAATTCGTTTGTCCGTCCCTTTTCGAGCACGTCTCCCAGCTGGTCGATTTGGGCGCCCGGTGTAACCGCCTCGTAGAAAAGGTCGTTGTCCGTTCCCACATTCTCGAACAAAAATTCGATGGCCCCCCCATCATAGGCCAGTCGGGGAATATCGCTGTAGAAGACCGGGGAATATCCGTCGTCGTCGTTCCCTTCCACCATAAACTCGTCCGCATAGGGCAGGAAGGACGTACTGATCGAACTGGTGGCGTTCGTTCCCCCGAATGCAAGATTACGGTCGAACGTATTGACCTGATTGAATGCGAGGCCCAGCACGAACGATCCTTGCGACGTCGGAAGCTTCTGTATGTAGGCCAGGTTGCTGAAGCGGGTGGCCCGCACGTCGGCTTCCGCCGCGGACGACGTACGGATCCCGGTGAAATACTGCGCGTCCTCCGTGGCCGAGAACGTATGCAGGGAACCGCCGAGTTCCGAGTTCTTGAAATAGCCCAGTCCGGCCGGGTTCGTACGCAATGCGCCGTAATCCGCTACGCCGGCAATGCCGACGCCGGCCATGCCCATCATGCGCGGACCGGTCGCAGGGGACCGTGCAGCGAAGAGATAGGCGTCGTTGGGCGTCTGCGCATACGCGGAGGACACCGCAAACAAGGCAAGGGCAAATACCGATAAGAAGCGCCTTTTCATGGGAGTATCTGTCTGGTTTTCCGAGTTACGAACGGGTTTTTTTGGGTATCCGGCGGTTCGCATGGGTACAGGTAGGGTTAGGGATCGCATGAAAAGCACGATCCTGACAACACTTCCAGGGTAATCGCAACGCCGTGGTTACACGGTGCGCTTATCAATTGCGGGAACGACCCGAAGAGGACGAGGACCGGCCCGAAGACCGCCCGCTGCTGCCCGACGAAGACTTGGGCGGCGGGGACGAACGGACGCTGCGTCCGCTTGATCCGCTGCTACTGCGCGAAGAGGGCGATGAACGCACGGTGCGTCCGCTGGACCCGCTGCTGCTGCGCGAAGAGGGCGACGAGCGGACGGTACCCCCACTGGACCCGCTACTGCGCGAAGACCCGGAGGAGCGCACCCCCCGGCTACCGGAGGACGACGAAGACCGGGGCGTTGAACCCACGGTACGCCCGCTGGACCCGCTGCTGCCGCGCGAAGAGGGTGTCGAACCCACAGTACGCCCGCTGGACCCGCTGCTGCCGCGCGAAGAGGGCGTCGAACCGACAGTACGCCCGCTGGACCCGCTACTGCGCGCGGTGGTTGTCCGGCGCGTATCGCGAACCGTATCGGTCGACCTGCCCGTTCCCGAGCGGCTTCCCTGCACGGCAGTCGATCTTCCGGAACGCGTCGAGCGCTCTCCGGAAACGGTGGGTGTGCCGCGTGTCTTTCCAACGGAAGCGTTCCCTGTGTTGCCTATCTCACGGATTCCGCCTCCCCCATAATCGCCTGCATATTCGCCGCGTGCTCCTGCACCCCGCCCCATGCTGGCGCCGCGCGGGCCCCATTGCGCGCCTCTCGAGCGAATCGTTCCGGGGTAATCGTACCGCCACCCGCCGTAATAGGGATTCCAGGTGTGCGCATAGCCCGGGTAATATCCGCCATAGCGATAGCGGTAGGGGCTGTAATAATAGGGATATCCGCCCCAGCCCGGACCGAGGGAAATGCCCGCGTAAAAGCTGCTGTATCCATACCCCCAGGGGCTGTACCCATGCCCATAGGAGTTGTACCCCCAGGGGCTGTACCCATGCCCATAGGAGTTGTACCCCCAGGGATCGTACCCCCAGGGATCGTAGAACGAGCTATAGGACCAGTACGGGTCCCGGTAGTACCGCGGACTCCATCCGTAATCGAACCGGTCGAAGTACCGGCGATAGCCGTAGGGACCGCTGTAAACATACCGGTCGTTGTAGTAGTGTTCCGTTACGACAGTGTCCTCGGAGCTTTGCACCACCTCGACGTAATCCGGAATCCGCTCGTACTGTACGGTGCCCAACTGGGTATAACAACCGGCCAGCAGTACTACAAGCAGTCCGGCGGCGAAGGGCGCCGCGCGCAAGGGGAGGCGATAGGCTCCCCGCTCGTGTAATGTCGATTGTTCCATGATGACACCCGCTTTGGTGAAAACTTGGCGACAGTGGTTCCGTTACAGTGCGTATAGGTTATGATGCACAAGAGCCGGATTAGTTGCAACAAAACGACGGAACTTATTGCCCTCCTCGAAGGAAGAACGTCGTCCGTCCGGCTCCAACGGCTTCGTTCCGGTATAGAGCAAACATCGGGCCATTTCCGGATTCTCCACAAAATTTCTGGTCTTTCCTCCTGTAATTTCGTCCGGATTCGTTCCGGGCGCCTGCGTTTCCCCCCACAATACCCTTGTAGTGTATTGTATTAAGGACACTCCTTTCAGCCTCTGAACTTTGCGGATTTAATCAGAGTACCCTTAAAATAAACGGGGCCGACTGCCCAATTATTATGGCCGATGTAATTACAAGCCGCGAGAAAGATTATGCGCAATGGTATCTGGACATTGTGCAGCATGCGAAACTGGCCGATTACTCGGCGGTGCGCGGGTGCATGGTCATTCGTCCGAACGGGTGCGCGCTGTGGGAGAACATGCAGCGGGCGCTCGACGACATGTTCCGGGAGACCGGGCACGAGAATGCCTATTTCCCCTTGTTCATTCCCCAGTCCTTCCTGGCGCGGGAGGCCGAACATGTAGAGGGGTTCGCCAAGGAGTGCGCCGTGGTCACTCACTCGCGCCTTACGGAAAATCCGTCCGGCGACGGGCTGTTGCCCGACCCCGATTCGAAACTGGAGGAGAATCTGATCGTCCGCCCCACCAGCGAAACGATCATCTGGGACGCTTACCGGAACTGGATTCAATCCTGGCGCGACCTGCCCATTCTGATCAATCAGTGGGCGAACGTCGTGCGCTGGGAAATGCGCACGAGGCTGTTTCTGCGCACGATGGAATTTCTCTGGCAGGAAGGGCACACGGCCCACGAAACGAAGGAGGAGGCCATCGAGGAAACGCTGCGCATGCTGGAAGTATACGCTGTGTTTGCCGAGGAATGGATGGCCATGCCGGTGATCCGGGGCGTGAAAACGGCCAGCGAACGGTTTGCGGGCGCGGTGGACACGTACTGTATCGAGGCCATGATGCAGGACGGCAAGGCCTTGCAGGCGGGCACCAGCCATTTCCTCGGCCAGAACTTCGCCAAAGCGTTCGACTGCCAGTTCCAGAACCGCGAAAACCGGCTCGAATATGTGTGGGCTACCTCCTGGGGGGTCTCGACCCGGCTGATCGGGGCGCTCATCATGACCCATTCGGACGACCGGGGACTGATTCTGCCGCCCCGTCTCGCCCCCACGCAAGTCGTGATCGTGCCCATTTTTCGGAAAGACGAAGAGCGGACCGTCGTGCTCGAGGCTGCCGACCGCGTCGAGGAAGCGCTGCGCGCCGCCGGCGTCCGCGTCAAGGTGGACGCCCGCGAAACGCACCGCCCCGGCTGGAAATTCAACGAGTACGAAGTGCAGGGCGTGCCGATCCGGCTCGCCATCGGTCCCCGCGACGTCAAGAACCGCAACGTGGAAATGGCGCGCCGCGACCAGCCCGGCAAGGAAATCGTTTCGCAGGAGGGGCTGCCCGCCCGGATCGGGGCCGTGCTCGAAGACATTCAGCAGGGCTTGTTCGATCGGGCGCTGGCCATGCGCGAAGCCTCCACCCGGCGTGTCGACGACTACGAAGCGTTCAAGGACACCCTGGACCGGCATGGCGGCTTCGTGCTGGCCCACTGGGACGGTACGCCGGAAACCGAGGCCCGCATCAAACAGGAAACGAAAGCGACCATTCGTTGTATTCCAATGGACGAAGACAAGGAACCGGGCAAGGATATGCTGACCGGCAACCCGTCGGCGCGCCGCGTTCTTTTCGCCAGAGCCTATTAGATCCTGTTAGATTTAAGGATACCCTTTAACGCAAGCACGCATTCACAGAAAGACCCATCCCTCGGACTGCCCATCGACCGAACGGCTACATCGATTCATCCGGCCCTGACCTCAAACCGGGAGCGTAACGTCTCGTGCGTACTGCCTTCGCCCTTTTCGCCGTCGCAGCAGCCTTGTGGCCTTCCTGTATCCTTGCCCAGGAATGGGGCATGGCGTCCGGACACGTCCTGTCCGCGGAAGAGAACGTTTCCATTCCCAACGTCAGCATCCTCGTAAGCGATACCGAATTCGGGACCGCAAGCAAGGAGGACGGGACCTACACGCTCCGGCTGCCGGCCGGCGCGCACGTGTTGCGATTCTCGGCAGTGGGGTACGAAACGACGCAGCGTCGCGTACAGGTCCTTCCCGGCGAAACGACCGTCCTGGATGTTCGCCTCGAGACCGCTGTCGTCCTGATGCAGGATATCGTGGTGGAGGAGGAGTTGTTCTTCCCGGAACCCGGAGTGTACGAACTGGAGCCGGAAGCCGTTCGCAACCTGCCCTCTCCGTTCAAGGGGTTCCAGGCGCTGAGCGTACTCCCGGGCGTAGCCGCCAACAACGAACTCTCCAACCAGTACTCGGTCCACGGCGGCGGATTTCACGAGAACCTGATTTTCGTCAACGGCTTCGAGGTATTCATGCCGTTGCGCCCGAGGCAGGGGGAGCAGGAGGGGCTCGGCCTGCTGAACCCGGAACTGGCGGACCGGATCGTGCTGTACACGGGCGGATTTCCGGCAAAGTACGGGGGCAAACTGTCGTCCGTGCTGGAAACCCGCTACGACCGGCCGGACGGCGGCGAATCCATGCGCGGGTCCGCCACGGCTTCCCTGCTCGATGCAGGCCTTTCGCACCGGGGCGCGGTCGCGGACGGACGTTTCGGGTGGAACGCCGGTTTCCGAAAAGCGCGCGCCCGCCACTTCTTCCGCACGCAGGAAAAGAAGGGGGATTATCGTCCCGACTACACGGACGTGCAGGGTCTGGCGACCTGGCGTTTTGCGCCGGGACACGAAATCGAAGCGCTGGGCATTTACGCCAACCATGTGTTCCGCTTCGAACCGGAAAGCCGCAAAACCTATTTCGGCATCGTGAGCGCCAACCCCGACGAACCGTCGGACCTGCGTTCCTTCTGGACCCGCTACGAGGGCGCCGAAAACGACGGATACCGGACGCGGTTCGCCGGCGTGCGCCTGATCAACCGGATCACCTCTTCCTGGTCCGTCGAACACGACGCGGCGTACTTCAGCGTTTCCGAAACGGAACGCTTCGATATCCAGGGGACCTCCATCGTGTTTCGCGTCGATCCGAACAGCGATCCCAATACCGGCGCGGGGCATATTCCCACAGGCAACGTGACCGAAGAGGAATTTGCCGATAACATTATAGAAAGCGCCGCATGGACCGGACAGGGCCGGTACCGGCTCCAGGGCACGCGGCATGTCATGGAGGCGGGCTGGAGCGTGCGCGCCTTTTCCTTTTCCGACCGCATCGACGAGCACGCCGTGCTGTACGGCAGGAACACGAGCGGCGAATCCGTTCGCATCGAAGCGAACCGCCTTTCCGACGAGGCCTCGCTTTCCGCATGGAAAACCGGCGTGTACCTGCAGGACACGATCCGCCGGGGCGGGCTGCTCGTCACGGGCGGCCTGCGGGCGGACCGGTTTTCTTTCAACGGCGCATGGACGGTCGCCCCCAGACTCTCGGCGCGGTACGTCGTCAGCGAACGCATGACGGCCACCGGCTCGTGGGGTTATTACCACCAGACCCCCACCTACCGCGAATTTCGCGGAAAACCGGTGCCGGGCGAAACGATTCTTGGCGCCCTCAACCGGGATATCCGGTCCCAGCGGGCCGTGCAGTATGTGCTGGGGGGCGAATATTTCCTGCCCGCAAGGCAACTGTACGTACGCGCCACCGCGTTTTACAAGGATATGGACCGTCTCATATCGTACGACGTGCGGAACGTGCGCCTCCTGTATTCCGGAGAAAACGACGCAGAGGGGCAGGCGTTCGGGCTGGATGTGCATCTGTACGGCGAACTCGTGCCCGGGCTCGAAAGCCGGCTGAATTACGCGTACCTGAATGCCGTCGAGACCTTTCTGCCGGAGTACCGGTCGGAGGTTCTGGACGGAACGATTCCGCGCCCCTCGGATCAGCGCCACACCATCTCGCTCTTTGTGCAGGATTATATACCGGGAGACGACACATGGAAAGTGCATTTGCGCGCCCTCTTCGGGAGCGGCTTCCCGTACACGCCGCCTGTTCCCGACCGCCAGCTCGGAAGATTCGTGATTCAGGTGCCCGGCGAAAGAAATTCGGCCCGGTACCCCCCGTACCAGCGGGTAGATCTCGGCATCACGAAAATCGTGGGCGTCGGGGCCGGAATGCGTCTGGAATTGACCGCGGAGCTGCTTAATGCGTTCAATATGACGAACACGGTTACGTATACCTGGACGCCCGCCAACGACGGCATCTGGGAGCGGATTCCCACGCGCCTGACCCCCCGCACCTTCAATGTCCGTGCGCGCGTGCAGTGGTGAGGGGGCGTTCAAAAACTCCCATGCCGTGCCCGCAGGGAACAGACCATCCCCTTGCTATTACAAGCCCTATCCGTGTTCGTAAACGGACGCGGATATCGCGCACCTGGTGCGGATGCGTATAAGAACCTGACAAATATATCTTCAGGGAGTTGGTCTTCACATTCGGACGGCAGGCCCACCCTCCTTGCGCAAACAGGGAGGTCCTTTCTTCGGAAAGGCAGGGACGATCGAAGGAATGCGAGTGACTCCCGCCTATGTAAGGTAGAGGTTCTTCTATCCACCGCTCGGGCGCGCGCCCTTTTCGGGAGTTGCCCCGGCGCCGATTTCGGGTGCTTCACCGCGCCTGTGCGGGCCGGGGCTTTTCTTTATTCAGCGACAGGGCGGAAACGGTGCATAGGGCGCATACCCTCGCCGGTCCCCGAAGAAGCCTTCCGTAAAATTTTCGCCGCCGCCAGGCCGCCTGATCCAACGCTACGCGCCGCCATGCCAAAGAAGCGATTCAGGGCCTGGCGAGTATCCTGTACTAATCCTCTGAAATAAAGCAGCATGTCCGGCGTCATCGGACACATTCTGGTCCTTTTCGGCTTTGTAGTCTGCGCGCTCGCGGGCTACGCGTATCTTCAGGCCGCGCGCACCGGCGATCCGGAATGGCGGTGGATCGGACGGGCCGCATGGGGCGCCATGACCGCAAGCCTTGCGGCGGCGGCAGTGATCCTGATGGTCCTGCTTCTGACGCACCAGTTCCAGTACGCCTACGTATACCAGCAGACCTCCCGCTCGCTGCCGACCCACTTTCTGATTTCCTCTTTCTGGGCCGGCCAGGAGGGATCGTTTCTGCTCTGGATCCTCCTTATGAGCGCCCTCGGGCTGGTCCTGATGCGCACGAAACGCACATGGGAAGCCCCGGTCATGGCGATCGTAGCGGGGTCGCAGTGGTTCCTGATTTCCATGATTGCGGGCTTGCAGCTGGGGCCGCTGCGCATAGGCGCCTCGCCCTTCGCCACGCTGGCCGAGAAATTCCCGGACGCGCCCATGCTGCAAATCCCCGGGTTTATCCCGGCGGACGGATCGGGGCTCAACGATCTGCTCCAGAATTACTGGATGGTCATTCATCCCCCTACGCTTTTCCTGGGGTTCACCCTGATGGCCGTTCCGTTCGCCTTCGCCGTTGCGGCGCTATGGAAACGCCGGTATACCGAGTGGATTCCGCAGGCGCTTCCGTGGGCGCTGGTCGCCACTGCCGTGCTGGGCGTGGGCATCACCATGGGCGGGTACTGGGCGTACGAAACCCTCTCGTTCGGCGGATACTGGGCATGGGACCCCGTGGAAAATTCCTCGCTCGTGCCCTGGCTTACGGGGATCGCCGCGGTACACGCCATGATCATCCGGAAGAGAAGCGGAAGAGGGCACAAGTCCACCTTCCTGTTCTGCATTCTTTCGTACATGCTGGTCATTTACTCGACCTTCCTGACGCGGAGCGGGATACTTGGTGACGTGTCGGTGCATTCCTTTGTCGATCTGGGAATGATGAACCAGCTCCTGGTCTGGATCCTGGCCATGGCTGCCGTCGGGTTCGGGCTTTTCGCGTACCGCTACCGGGAGCTTCCGGCGCCGGACCGCGAACCCAACCTGCTTTCGCGCGAATTCATGACGTTTTGCGGGGCGATGCTGCTGGCCTGTCTGGCGGCGGTCATCATCGTGGGCACCAGTTCTCCCATTCTGGGGAAACTGTTCCGCGAAGCGCCCTCCACCGTGCCGATTGCCTTCTACAACAAGTGGACGATCCCGATTTCCATCCTGCTTGTGTTCCTGGCGGGTCTGGGGCAGCTTTTCTGGTGGCACAGAATGGACATCGAGCAGGTGAACCGGGTGCTCATCAAGCCGATTGCAGGGGCCGTGGTCAGCACGGTTGCGGTGCTCATCTTTACGCCGTTCGTGGCGACGACCGTCCAGCGGCCCGACCTTTCGGCAGCGGCTGCGGCGCAGGATGTTTCCCAGGCGGGATTCGGGTTCGGCGGCGTCGGATTCCTTGAAGGCTTCCAGAATTTCGGGCAGATCTACGGAACGGGCATTCTCCTGCTGCTCCTCGTGTTCATGGCGTTCTTCGCTCTCTACGGAAACGGCATGGTGCTCTGGCGGATCGGGCGCGGCAATCCGCGCATGGCGGGCGGCGCTACGGCGCATGTGGGGTTCGCCATTATGGTCCTCGCCATTGTGGCGTCGAGCGGGTTCAGCAAGCCGATCGGGGCCGTACGCGGCGCGCCGCTCGCCGAGGGCCGCGACAGTTTCGTGATCGAGCGCGGTCAGACGCGCATGATCGGCGGGTACCGCGTGACCTATTCGGGGCGCGAACGCACAGCCCGCAACCGGCCCGTGTACGTGCTGGATTTCGTCGATCCGAACGGGCGGGAATTCACGGTCAGGCCGGTCGTGTACAAAAGCGCTCAGGCCCAGTGGATCCAGCACCCCGACCACGAAATGTACCCGGACAAGGATGTCTTCGTGGCGGTGTCGCCGAGGGTGATGCAGGAAGATGGCAGGGCGTCCGACGATACCGATCCTGTGGCGCAGCAGGGCGAACTCACGATTTCTCGCGGCGATTCCATGGTGGTGGGCGACGACGCCTTCGCCATACAGTTTGTCAATTACCAGACGGACCTTGCCGATCTGCCCGATTCCACGGAGATCGGGGTGGCGGCCTTGCTGGACGTGACCCACCTCGAAACCGGCGAAACCCGCCGTTTGACGCCGGTCTACCTGATCATGCAGGACCGTACCCAGCAATACATTCAGAATCGCGTCAGCGACTGGGGCCTGACCGTCACGTTTACGGGGATGAACGTGGATAACGGCTCCATCCGCCTCTTCCTGGAAGGCGTTGCCGTAGCCCCCAACGACTGGCTCGTCGTGCAGGCCTACGAGAAGCCGTTCATCAACTTCCTGTGGTTCGGGTTTCTGCTTCTTACCTGCGGCTTCGGATTCGCGGCGTACCGGCGCTATGCGGACAACCGCCACAGTGCGCAGCGGGCGGAGCGCACAGGATCCTCTGATTAGGGGTATAGGGGTAGTGCGGGCGCGGAGCGTCCTTCGGGAGGCTGAGAGAGGCCCGCTGCCGCGTCATTTCTTGCCAGCGCACCCCTCTCAGCTTCGCGGACGTAATCAGAGCATCCCCTACAAATTCTCGATCGCCTCGGAAGCCGCCTTGCGGCCTTGGGGAGTCAGCGCCAGCAGATCATTCTCGTCCTCGTCATTCGTCCGCTGCACCAGTCCGTTCGATTGCGCCCTGCGGACGACCCGCCGCGCAAAATCCCGTTCCCAGGAGAGGTGTTCCTCAAGGTGCCCGACACGGTGTTCTATGTCCGCCTCGGGAAGGCCCTCGTGGTTGAAGAGGTGGATGGCGAGCATCGTCTCGGCGAATTCCCACTTCTGCCGGATGCGCCGCTGCCGGCCCGCAAGGATGCCGTACCGGGGAGCGCCCAGCCAGACGGCCAGGAACACGACGCCCGACGCAGCGGCCATGGCGCCCGCAATGGATACGTCGAAAAGGCGGGCCATCTGAAACCCGCCCACGGCGGACGCCGCCCCGAGGGCCACGCTCAGCAGGATCATGTCGCGGAGTCGGTCGGTGAGCAGGTAGGCCGCCGCAGACGGCGCCACCATCATGGCCACGACCAGGATCGATCCCACGGCGTCGAACGCCGCCACCGCCGTGATGGACACGAAGGTCATCAGCCCGTAATGAATCAGCACCGGCCCGAACCCCAGCGCCGCCGCCAGCCCGGCGTCGAACGTGGCGATCTTCAGTTCCTTGTAGAAGAGGGTGATGAAGGCCACGTTCGCCAGCCCGACGGCGCTCATTATATACAGGGCGCGCGGTCCGATATCCCGGCCCCCGACGATCAGCCGGTCGAAGGGCGCAAAGGCCGGTTCGCCCAGCAGCACCGCATCCGTGTCGAGGTGTACGTCCCCGGCAAAGCGGGCGATAAGAATAATGCCGATGCTGAACAGCACGGGAAACGTCAGCCCGATCGCCGCGTCTTCCCGGACCAGCCGCGTGGACATGAGCAGTTCGACCAGCATTACGGTGAGCACGCCCGTGGCCGCTGCGGCCAGAATCAGCAGGGGGGAGTTGAGATTGTGGGTCAGAAAGAAGGCGATTACGATACCCGGCAGGATCGCATGGCTGATGGCGTCGCTCATCATGGCCATCTTGCGCAGCACGAGAAACGCGCCCGGCAGCGCGCATGCTGCGGCCACCACCACCGCAAGGAGTTGTATTTCAATCTCGCCCTGGGTCATGTCCGCTCCCCTTTCAGGGTTTCCACGTTTCGCAGGCCGGCGTCGGTGAGCGCCCACCCGTTCGTTGCGCGGCGGACCAGGCCGTCCTTTTCCAGACGCCCCAGCAGGCGGTCTACAGGGACCTCCTTCGCGCGCATGGCCTGCACGGCCCCCTTGGGGTGGGGGCGAAGCGGATCGTTGTGCTGCATGCCGAGGGCGTACAGGTCCAGCAGCACGGTTTCCAGCTGGAAGCGTCCCGTGCTCCGGCGGGCCCGAAGATGCCGCGCCGCCAGGCCGCGATTGGGCGCGAACAAGAGCGACAGCACCATGATCACGCCCATGCAGAGCACGATCAGCGGGCCGGTGGGCAGGCCGGTCCCGGTGCTGCTGAGCACTGCGCCGGTCACGCCGGCCGCCGCGCCGAACCCGGCGGACAGCAGCACCATCTTCCACAGCGTATCGGTCCATTGCCGCCCTGCCGCCGCAGGCGCCACGATCATGGCGCTCATCAGCACCACGCCGACGGTTTGTAGCCCGATCACGATCGCCACGACGAGCAGCGCGGTCAGGAAAAGGTCCACGCGGCGCATGGGCAGGCCCAGCGTGCGCCCGAATTCCGGGTCGAAGGCCAGCAGTTTCAGTTCTTTCCAGAAGAGCGCCATCAGGAGGAGCGCCGCCCCTCCCGGAACAGCCATCGTAACGACGTCGCGCCGGACAAGCGAGGAGGCCTGCCCGAACAGGAACGTGTCGAGGCCGGCCTGCGCGGCTCCGGCCCGCTGCCGGATATAGGTCAATAGCACCAGACCCACGCCAAAGAACACGGACAGGGTCAGGGCGAGCATGCTGTCGTACTTGATCCGGGTGGTCCCGGTGACGGACATGATCCAGAGCGTCGCCAGCCATCCCGCAAGCGCGGCCCCGATCATGAGCGCAAGGGGCGTCTTGCCGCCCGTCAGCAGAAACGCAATCGCTATGCCGGGCAAGGCCGCGTGGGAAATGGCGTCGCCCAGGAGGCTTTGCCCGCGCAATACGGCGTAGGTCCCCAGTCCGCCGCTTACGATACCCAGCACGGCGGAACCCAGCGCCACCATCCGCAGCGTATAGTCGCTGAACAGTTGCTCCATCGCGTTGTCCGGGGAATGTTTCGGGACGTGTCCTGGGGAACGTTTTTTGGGATATTCCGGGAAATCTCCCGGGGAATGTCTACGGCGCGATCGCGTCGGAGGGCCCGGCGGCGTCCGCGCTCCGCAGAAAGGCGATGCGTCCGCCGTACGCAAGGCGCAGGTTGTCCGGCGTAAACGCTTCGTCCACCGGACCGGAAGCGATCCGCCGCACATTCAGCAGCATCACATGATCGAAATACTCCGTGACGGTTTGCAGATCGTGATGCACGACCAGCAGCGTGCGCCCCCTTTCCCTGAGTTCGCGCAAGAGGTCGATAATGGCGCGTTCGGTGACGGCGTCGACCCCTTGCAACGGTTCGTCCATCAGGTAGATGCGGGCGTCCTGCACCAGAGCGCGCGCCAGAAAGACGCGCTGCTGCTGCCCGCCGGAGAGTTGCCGGATCTGCCGGTGGGCGAAATCTTCCATGCCCACTCTTCTCAAGGCTTCCCGGGCCCGCTCGCGTTCGCGTTTGCCCGGCCTTCGGATCCATCCCAGCTGTCCGTACCGCCCCATCATCACCACGTCGAGCACGCTGGTCGGGAAATCCCAATCGACGCTGCCCCGTTGCGGCACATAGGCGATGTCCTGCCGGCACGCCTCGTACGGGGACCCGAAGAAGCGGATGCGCCCTGCGGATATCTTCAGGAGGTCCAGCAGGGCCTTGACGAAGGTGGTTTTCCCGGCCCCGTTCGGTCCCACGACCGCCATGAGCACGCCGGAGGGCACGGTAAGGTCGATGTCCCACAGGACAGGCTTGTCCCGGTAGGCGACGGTCAGGTCGCGCACTTCTATGGCCGCAGGGTCGCTCACACGGGGTCCCCGATAAGGGCCGCCGCGATGGTGTCGATATTTTCGCGGATCATGCCGAGGTAGGTCCCCGCTTGCGAATCGGGGTCTCCGAGGGCGTCGCCGTAGAGCGTGCCTCCGATCCCCACCTCGAAACCCCGCGACCGCACGGCCTCCTGCACGGCCTCTATGCCGCGCGGGGAAATGGAGGTTTCGACGAACATGGCCGGAATCCGGCGGGCGGCCACCATGTCGGCCAGTTGCTGCACATCCGCCGTGCCCGCTTCCGCCGCCGTGCTGATGCCTTGCAGGCCGTGCACCTCGAACCCGTACGCCCTCCCGAAATACCCGAACGCATCGTGCGACGTGACGATCACGCGGCGGTCCGCCGGAATCGTCGCGGTCCGTTCCAGTACGTACGCATGCGCGCGATCCATCTCCGCAAGGTAGTTGTCGAGCCGTTCCCGGTAGGTTTCCGCCCGGAGCGGGTCGGCTTCCGCAAGGATTTCCTGTACGCGCCGGGCCGCATCCTGCCAGAGGGTTACGTCGAACCAGATATGGGGGTCGTAGTTGCCCTGGAACAGTTCCGAATCGATCAGGTCCTCCTCGGTAACGCTTTCTTCCGCCACGGCGAACACGGGGACGCCGCGCTCCCGCATCCGCTCGAACACGTCGCCCATTTTTCCTTCCAGATGCAAGCCGTTGTAGAGGATCACGTCGGCCCCGGCCAGGCGGTTCACGTCTCCGGCGCTTGCCTTGTACAGGTGCGGGTCCACGCCCGGTCCCATGAGGCCGGTCGCCGATACGTATTCTCCGCCTATCTGCGTAGCCAGGTCCGCCAGCATGCCGGTGGTGGCGACGACGCCGAGCCGGTCCGGGAGGGCCGCGTCGTTGCCGTGCGTTTGGCCGCAGGAAGCGACCACGCCGGCGGAAAGCAGCACCGCAAGGAAGAAGGGGTACGATCGCATGGGCGCATGCCGGTTGGTTAAGGAAGGAGGGCGGGGAATCGCCGGATCATATCATAGTATGCGGGGCCGCCACATACATTGCTTCGTCATTATCTTGTCAGCGCATTTTGCCAGTGCATTTTGCCAGCGCACCCGTTTCAGCCTGTGCGATTTGCAGACGTAATTAGAGTATGCCTAAATATACTTTTAGTTTCGGCTAAATTTCAAGAAGAACCGTTTTGAGTAAAAACTATACCTTTTTTACTCCTTTTCTATACCTTTTTTATACCTTTTCTACTCAATTCGTGTGCGAGGGCCTCCGACCTCTCTCTTTTGGCCCGTCAAGAACATGGGAAGGATTGGGGAATTAAAAGACGGGATTAAAGACCTTCCACCGCTTCGCTCCGGCGCCCCCCCGACCCCGCCGGTACCCCGCCATGCGCAAGTCCCAAGAGGATAAGGATACCCAAGGCTTCGACGGGCGCCTGATGCGCCGCATCGTGCGCTATCTGGCCCCCTACAAGTGGTGGGTGCTGGCGGCGTTCGTGCTGACGGCGGGCGCTTCTTTTCTGGGGCCGCTCCGCCCCCGGCTGGTGCAGGAGGCCATCGACGGGTATATCGTGCCGGGGGACCTCGAAGGGTTGCAGGGGATCATTCTGATTCTGGTGGGCGCGCTGGTCGGCGAGGGCGTTTTTTCGCTCATGCAGGGGTATCTGACGCAGTGGATCGGGCAGAATGCGATCTACGATCTGCGCACCAAAGTTTTTCGCCATATCCAGCGGCAGCCGCTTCGTTTCTTCGACCGCACGCCCGTGGGCCGGTTGATCACGCGGGCGACGAGCGACGTGGAGGCGCTCAGCGACGTGTTGTCGGCGGGCGTGGTGGTGATTATGGGCAATCTGTTCCGGATCGCCTTCATTCTGTATTTCATGTTCTCCCTGAACTGGGTGCTGGCGCTGGTCGTGCTGGCCGTGATGCCTGTCATGACGTACGGGGTCTTCCAGTTTCGCCGCAAGGTGCGCGTGCAGTACAGGGAGACGCGCAAGCAGGTGGCCCGGCTCAATTCGTTCCTGCAGGAGCACATTTCGGGGATGCACATCGTGCAGGCGTTCAACCGGGAACGGGAGGAAATGAAGCGGTTCAGCGGCATCAATCACGAGCACCGCGCCGCGCAGATCAAGACTATTTTCTACTTTGCGCTCTTCTGGCCGATGGTGGACATCGTGGCGTCCACGGCGCTGGGTCTGGTGATCTGGTTCGGGGGGTTGCAGGCCATGGCCGGGACGCTCACGATCGGCGTGCTCATTGCCTTTATCCAGTTTTCCCGGCAGTTTTTCGAACCTATTCGCAATCTTTCGGACCAGTACAACACGTTGCAGAGCGCGATGGCCGGGGCGGAACGCATTTTCGGGCTGCTCGACGAGGACGCTTCGCTGGTCGAGAAAAAGACGCCGCTGGTGCTCGACCGCGTGCAGGGCCGCATCGAGTTCCGGAATGTCTGGTTTTCGTATCGTCCGGAAGAGGAGGACGGGGACCGGGAAACGGACTGGATTCTGCGCGACGTGTCGTTTGTGGTGGAGCCGGGGCAGCAGGTGGCCATTGTGGGGGCGACGGGGGCCGGGAAGACGACCATCATCAATACGCTTCTGCGTTTCTACGATATCCGGCGGGGGGGTATTTTTATCGACGGGATCGATATCCGGGACCTGCGGCTGGCCGAACTGCGCCGCCGCGTGGGGCTGGTCTTGCAGGACGTATTTTTGTTTTCCGGTTCGATCGCGCACAACCTGACGCTGGAGGATCCGGACATTACCGAGGCGGACATGCGGCGGGCTTCCGAACTGGTGGGGGCCGATGCGTTCATCCGCAAATTGCCCGACGGGTACGGACAGGACGTGCGCGAACGGGGCGCTTCGCTTTCGCACGGACAGCGGCAATTGCTTTCGTTCGTACGGGCGCTCGTGTACGATCCGGAGTTTCTGGTGCTGGACGAGGCGACGTCCAGCGTGGATACGGAAACCGAACGCCTTATCGAGCAGGCGCTGGAGAAGTTGATGGCGGGCCGTACGTCTCTTGTGGTGGCGCACCGGTTGTCCACCATCCGGCATTCGGATCGTATCCTGGTCATGCACAAGGGCCAGATCCGGGAGCAGGGCGCTCACCAGGAGTTGCTGGCGATGGACGGCCTGTACCGCCGGTTGTACGAATTGCAGTACGCTGAACAGGAGGGGCAGCAGGCCGCCTGACGGGACCATTCTCCGCACATTTATCCGATAGACCGCACGCCATGACCGCCTATTACGAATCGCACCACCTGTCCCGCTTTGGCGATATCGGGAAGGGGAACAAGGAGTTGGCCGATCTTTTCTTTGCCTGGTACGGGAAGGTGTTCGAGGAGGGCGCCCTGACGGTGCGCGAGAAGGCGCTGATTGCGCTGGCTGTGGCGCATACCGTACAATGTCCTTATTGTATCGACGCCTACACGGACGAGTGCCTCGGGAAGGGGGCGGACCTCGAACAGATGACCGAGGCGGTGCATGTGGCCTCGGCGATCCGGGGCGGGGCGTCGCTGGTGCACGGCGTACAGATGCTGGAGCAGGTGGAATCTAAGACTATGTAGTCATGTAATTAGGGATACATGAGCCGGTTCGTTGGCCGGGTGTCTATTCGTTTTATGGGACGATTGATCGCATATGGCAGTATCCGCTGAATTCATTGCTTTGGAGCAGCTCCCCGGCGGGGACGGCAGTGCGCTCGAGCTCGAAGGGCCGAGGGTGACCACCAGTCTCCGGTACCGGCGCGAACCGCTGGCCCGGCCGGAGGAGCAGTTGCGCGTGCTGAATGCGGTCGAAATCGAGGCGGGTCCCTCGAAAACGGGGGATTTCGACAGGGATCTGGCGGTTTCGGGGTGGGGGCGCCTGGCGCCTGCGAGGCTGGACGTGGTCCAGATCAATGTGGGCAAACTGTGCAACATGACCTGCCGGCATTGCCATGTCGATTCGGGGCCGGACCGGACGGAGGAGAACATGGACCGGGAAACGGTGGACGCCTGTCTGCGGGCGATCGACCTGTCCGGGGCGCACACGGTCGATCTGACGGGCGGGGCGCCGGAGCTGAATCCTCATTTCAGGTATCTGGTGGAGGAGTGCGTTCGGCGGGGCAAGCATGTCATCGACCGGTGTAACCTGACGATTCTGATGACGCGCCGGTTTGCGGATCTGCCGGAGTGGATGGCCGAGCGGGGGGTGGAGGTGGTGTGTTCGCTACCGCATTACCGGCAGTCGGGCACGGACGCGCAGCGGGGGGAGGGGGCGTACGAACGGAGCATTGCGGCGATCCGCAAGCTGAATGCGGCGGGATACGGCCAGGGGGATGCGGACCGGATATTGACGCTGGTGACGAATCCGGTCGGGGCGTTTCTTGCGGCCAGCCAGCAGTCGCTCGAAAGGGAATGGAAGGAGGCGCTGGCGCGGAATCACGGGATTGCGTTCGATCGCCTGATTGCGCTCAACAATATGCCGATGTCCCGGTATCTCGAATGGCTGGCGGGCAAGGGGCTTGTCGAGGAGTATATGCACCGGATCGTGCAGGCTTTCAATCCGGCGGCTATTCCGGGGTTGATGTGCCGCAATACGTTGTCGGTGTCCTGGGACGGGTATTTGTACGATTGCGATTTCAACCAGCAACTCGATATGCGGCTTGATCTGCCTGGCGGGCTGCGTCCGCATGTAAGGGATTTCGATCTGGAGGCGTGGCGCCGGCATGCGGTGCGGACGGCCCGGCATTGTTACGGATGCACGGCAGGGGCGGGGAGTTCGTGTGGCGGGCAGATGGTGTAGGGGGGAGGGGTGGAACAAGGCTGTAACATTATGTCTTAAATTTCGCCGGAATTTTTCCAATTAAGCAGGATCATCTCTGAATTCCCTTCCTTAAAACCACAACAAGTGCTCCTCATGCGATTAGTAAGGCTGAACATCAAGAATTTTCGGTCGATTAAGAATATTGAAGAGTTGCGCGTTGAGCCGCTTCAAGGATTTGTCGGGGAAAATAATGCGGGTAAATCGAACATCCTTCGGGCGATTGACTGCTTTCTTTCCGCGGGTGCTGGCGGTATGACACCAGATGACTTCAACGATTCCACGCAGCAAGCAACTATTGAGGCGGAGTTTGGTGGTTTATCCGACAGCGAACGGAGACGCCTGCGTACTTACCTGATCGGCGATCGACTGATTCTTCAAAAGCGGCTTACCATCATACAGGACGACCGAAGCGGCAAGACGAAGGTCACAGCGGAATATCATGGCTATCGCGCCGAGCCACAAGATTGGTGGCTGTCAACAGCAAAGGTTATCGAGAAGAAGGGAAGTCGCCCCAAATGGGAGGAAATTGCTACCGAACACGACATTCTCGATTACGTTCGCGCTGCAAATGGCAAGGTCAACAAGACTAGCTACGAGACTGGGTTAACAAAGCTTTTGTATGAACGAGACGACATAGAGTATGACGCGCCTGAACTTGGCGAGACACAAGCGCTGGGCATCCAACAAAATTTATTAGCATCCTTGCCGGAGTTCTACCTTCTGCCAGCCATCACCGACTATTCTGACGAAATTAATCGACGTTCTTCGTCAACAGTCTTTCGGCGCTTGATGGCTGACCTTGCTGACCGGATTATGCGAGCCGATCCTCGGTATGATGAAATTGAAAAAACACTAACCAAACTGCGCCAACTATTGAATCCGGCGAGCGAGGGGGAAGAGTCACAGCGCCTTGAGGCACTCTCAAGCGTGGAAGTTTCCTTGCGAGACACAATCAGGCATCTCATGCCAAGCGTCGATGGCGTGCAACTCGCTGTCGAAGTGGAAGAATCTAAGGAGATTTTCTCCAAGGGAGTCACGATCAAAATTGATGATGGCGTACTCACCGACGTACTCGCCAAAGGCCACGGCATGCAGCGCAGCATTGTATTCGCACTCCTGCAGATGCTGATCAAGTCAGGCCAGCAGCAAGGGGAGGGGGAGGCACGACCTATCATACTCGGCATTGAAGAGCCCGAATTGTACATCCATCCGCATGCGCAACGACTCATTTTCCGGGTTCTAAAAGAATTCGCCGGACTGCCGGACGACGCAGATCAAGCATTGGGCCCAGATCAGGTCATTTATACAACACATTCGCCCGCCTTTGTTGATATTAACCGATATGAACGAATTGGCGTTGTTAGGAAAGAGTCCGATACCGGAACCATCATAAGGCAATGTGCCATCGGTGTTCTCGGAACCGTCGAGGAGCGCCAAGGCTTTAAGCTGCTCACCAGTTTCGGCTTGAAGCACAACGAGTTATTTTTTGCTCGAGATTGCATAATCGTGGAAGGTCCCGAGGACGAGGTCGGCATTATCGCGACGGCCCGGAAGTTGGGTGTAATCGCGGATTTACCAGATGAGATTGGATTGTCTGTCGTCGTCGCGGATGGAAAAGGAGGCATACCCAAATTCCAGAAGGTGCTAAACGCGTTTGGCTTCGATTACGGTGTACTCCTTGAACTTGATGGTAGGCCTCAAACAGACGGCCAGACGGCACCAATCCTTGATAACCTCAACGACAACCGCCTTGCCACTGTGCCAAGGCGTCTCGAAGACGCCTTGGGATTGGGGAGGCACTTCGATGACCAGCGTCACGCAAAGCAGTTCTTCTCCGATCCGGCGAACATAAACGAGGAAATGGAAACCATCGTCCGCTCTCTATTACCGCCATCCTTGCAGTAGGGCTTGCACTAGATATGGGGTGTGTTCGCTAAACTTACATAGCAGAACTGCACTCAATCAATTTTGCCAAGACATGGGGAAAACATTCCTGTCGGAACATGTCATTCCATATCAGCTGTTTCCCTAAGGGAGAGAAGGTATTGGGGTTGTTTCTCGATCAAGTCGTGATCCAACTCCACCATTAATTCGACAAGTTGCTGGCCATTTATAAGAGCGATGGGTGGGGCATTATCACGATTTGCTTCTTTATGGGCCGGAGTAGTGAATTTACCTGTTGTTACAATCATTCCCCGTTCGAGATGAGAATTGAGACTGCCGCGTACTTGTTGAACAACTTTTTGACCAACGTTGCCTGCCCAGCGTTTGGCTTGAACAGCCATTTTTACCTTTATAGAATTATGCAAAATTAGCGTTCCGCGTACATCAATACCGCCGTCTCGGGTTTGGGGAGTGATCTCTATTTCTTCACCAAATCCCATTCTGGTTAACAGATCTGCAATTAATTCTTCGAATTCCTTAGGTTCCATGGAGAGTATTTGCTTCAAGAGTTCCTTTCTAACGTTTTCATTATGTTTATCAATCTTCTCTGCAAGACCTTTTGGTATGTCTTTTTCAAGATGAATAAAGCCCTTCGGTTCCATTCGAAATCTTTGGGATTCACCCCGTGCATTCTTGCGCTTGATTTCTTGATGGATAACCGAATACATTGTGGCCGCGGGTGTCTTACCAGAAGTCTGGATAAGCCCTTGGGCAATAGCTCGTCTTGTCAATTCTTTGTAATGGAGCGCTGTATTTGCGCTCTTCAGTACTTCCTCAGCTGCATCGGCGAACGACATGGGAGTGGATTTATTGGATGGTTTGTTCATGTTTGATTTGCCAAGATGTTTGGGTAAGAAGTTTCAGGGTTATCATGATGGCACTTCTCAGCGCAGCAAGGTATTGCGTACCCTTTAGAATTCCAAATTCCTTTCTACTCCTGCTCGAACCCTTGCTCCCTGAACTTCAGCGTACGGCCGTTTTCGGTGACGGTGCGTACCACCTGTTCCGAAGCGCCTGAGGGAATATTCGCTTCTATGTCCAGCGTGACTTTTACGTCGGCGCCGACGATGCCGGCAAGGTGGGCGATTACCTCTTCCGCTACTTGCCCGGCGTCTCGACCGACGCGGGTGGCGTCCAGTTGCACGGATCCGTAGTAGCGTTTTGGGCGGGGAGCGGGCAATGGTTCGCCCGGTTCCGGTTCGGTGACTTTCTGTCCCGGAATATTGTTTGGGCCGGGCTGGCTTGACGGGGGAGACTTCGGCGCGGGTATTTCCGTCTCCAGTTGTTGTTTGGCCGCTTCCGGTTTGACCACCAGCCCGGTGTGCCCCTCCGTCACTTTGATGTTTTCACTGTGGCGAAGCCCCGGATAGCGCCCGGCGTTTTCGTCGTAACTGTCCGCGAAGGCGAAGGTGTCCTGCGCCCAGGTAAGGCATCCCGGACCGCTGCCGATAGCTTCCATCAACACCGAGGCATCATGCAATCGGGGCAGGTAAGGATACTGTGCGAAATCTTCCACGAGTTGTCGGACTTGGACGTGGTTACCCCGCCACAGGGGCACTTCGTCCATGTGTTTACGCAGGATAGTAGGGCCGAGGGTGCGCACCAGCATTTCCTCGCGCACGAGCCGTTTGTAAGCGCGTTCCGCCAAGCCGTCGGAGCCCCGCAGCAAAATAGATTGGTAGGCGATTTCCTCCTGAGGAGATTTTTGTTCGGGCGCGAGCAGCCATTGCCAGGTTTCGGGCAGTTGCGCCTGTACGGTTTCGTTAGCGGATTGCTTCTGCGTTTCCGCCTGGCGCGTCTGGTGCGGATCCAGATTAAGCGATTCGCGCTCGTTCAGGATAGATTCCCAGGCAAGGTACAGACATACCGCCGCATGGAGGTCTTTCAGGCGCACCCGGTCTGCCGCGAGGAATACGAGCGTATTGCGGTAGAGCCGGGGCGCATTACCGCGCATTTCGAGAATGCCCTGGGCGGCTTTTATGGCGTCGCTGTCCGGTTCCTTGTTGTACGAATGCTCCGGGGTTAGCACGACGAGGCGGGCGTCCGTGTCATCGGGCACGTCCGAGGCGCTGCGCGGCAGGGCATGTATGCGCGAGAAGCCACCCCGGTCGCGCAGTGCGTTGCGCAGGCGTCTTTCCAGTTCGGTGTTCACTTTGTCCGGGTCACGCTCGAATTCGGCGGCGCGGTCCTGCGCCAGCTTGGTTACCGTAGGCTGGGTCGAGTACCATACCCGCGAGCCGTCCTGATACAGGTAGGTGGCGTTTTTCGTGAGATGGCGGAGCGCGTCGCCGAATACGGCGGGCGATTCTCCGGGCATCACGCAACCGAGTTTTACCCGCCGGTCTTCCAGGCCTCGTTGCGCCGCATGGGTGGTGGGGGCCGATCCGAGGAAGATGGTGCGCGCGACCCGCCGCGCGGCGGTCAGTTTGCCGAGATTCGGGCTTTCCGCATCGATTCTGAGCGGCAGCGCATTCGGCCCGTCTATGTCTTTCTCGATGATCGGGACCCAGTTGTCCGTCAGATAGCGGGTCAGTTCGGGCCGTACGCGGATGTCGTCCACAGGGATCATGGACGGCAGGATGAGCGGATTGCGATCTCCCGACTCCCACAGGGAATGAATGACCGACGCCATGAGGCGCAGCACCCCGCGCGTACGCTGAAATTTCAGCAGGGCGGACCAGTCGTCGTACAGCCGGTCGAAAATTTCGGGATGGATGGGATAGGCGGCCTGGATGCGTTTTTCGTAATCTGCCTTGCTGCATTCGGACGGGAATTCGCCGCGCTGGCCCCGGTACAGGTCCGTAAAGGTTCGCGCCGTTACGTTGCGTAGTCTGAATGCATCTTCGCCGTCCAGCGGTTCGAATAGGCGCCTGCGTACGATTTCGAAGCTTTCCTCGGCGCTTGCCGGGCGCCATGCCGCTTCGAGGCGCCCGATAACGTTGCTGAGCCGGTCCAACGCTTCGCGGCCTCGCACGCCGCCCACCTCGACATCGTCGGCTTCCGCATGGGGCGAGTTGCCCGTATCCGAAGCGGGGAGGGATATGACCAGCAGGCATCGGTTCGCGAGTTTGGCGGACTCGGTAAGCGCCTGGGCGAAACTGAACTGGGTTTCGAAGTTGCCGCCGGGCAGGTTGCTACGGTCGTGGAGTTGGCGCGCATAGGCGACCCATTCGTCGATCAGCACGACGCACGGGCCGTATTCTTCGAACAGTTCGCGGAGTCTGTCGCCCGGGTTGGTGGCGTTTTCGTCGTCGGCCCTGATCTGCTCGAAGGCTTCCGGCCCGCCCAGTTGCCAGGCCAATTCTCCCCACAGGGTGCGCACTACGGTTCCGTCCGGCTTCGTAACGGGATTGCCGGGGGATATTTTGTTGCCGACCAGCACCACGCGCCGCGCTTCCGGCAGGGTGGGGACATCCGCCTCCCTGAGCACATCGTCCGCACCTGCGAGTTCGTCCGAAGGGGTGCCGGAGAACAGGTGATAGAGCGCAAGCATGGAGTGCGTTTTTCCGCCTCCGAAGTTGGTCTGGAGTTGCACCACCGGGTCGCCGGCGCCGTTTGCGATTCGCTTGACGGATTGCGTCAGCAGGCGCTTCAGGCTTTCCGTGAGGAAAGTACGGCGAAAGAACTCTTTCGGGTCGCGATACTCGTCGGAGCCTTGGCCAAGATGGGTTTGCCACAGGTCGGCGGCGAATTCCGCCTGCTGGTACCGCCCGCCCGCCACATCCTTATGCGGCGTAATGATTTCGCGCCAGGGGGTGAGCGTGGCGTTTGCGGTCGTTTCGATCAGAGACCTGCTCGCCTTTCGCTTTTCACTGCGCACCTGCTCGTCGTAAATGAGCCGGCGCAGTTCTTTCTTCATGCGGTCGATTTCGTCGGCTTGTTGCGTCGCTGAGACGGCGGTGAGCAGTCGGACTGCCGAATCCAGAGAGCGATCGGCGTCGTCACTTGAGAAAGGACTCTGGTGCGCCCATTTGTTGCGCCAGTCGCGAAGTTCCGATACCAGACTCCGTTCGGCATTGCCCAGCGTTATGCGGAACACTGTATTCCACACATCCGGAATCACCATCAGCTTCAGGAGCGCGGCGACATCCCATTCGCCGATGGGTTTATTTGCCAGATTCGGATCGTTCGATAGCCGGCGGAGGGTGTCCTGGGGGACTGCTTTGCCCTTTTCGCTCTGAAGTTCGCGCTCTACGTAGGGGGCGAGTCCTTGGCGCAGCAGTTCCAGCGCCTTGTCGACCCGTTCGCGGTTACTGATGGCCATTGCTCGGTGGACGGTTGTTTCGTTACGCGAGCGTTACACGGAGCGATTTATGCATTTGTTCGGTTTGTCTGGCGATAGCCCTTTCGATTCGTTCGTTTCGTTCCTCGAAAAGGTTTTCCTGCTGCAAGAAGCCGTGCAGGGCCAGCAGTCGATCCATGGCCTCGTTGTGGGTTTCCAGTTCGTCATCGGCAAAGATGTGAATAATATGCAGTAGGTCTATTACAGAATTATTTATTTCATGCGCATCGCAGGCCTTTTGCGCGATTCTGACCGGGCATGCTGCATACCCGACGTTTGAACCCAGCGCAGGATAACCTCTGGGGAGACAGGCTCGCCAAGCGTGAGAGGACGCTAACGCTCCTGCTTACCGGAAAAGGAAGAAAACGCACGATGCTGTATTCATGAGGGAACGGAAAAACGCAGTAGTCGCGCTACTGCGCCAAATATATTGCAAAGCAGCCCGCGTTCAAGGCGAGGGATCGAAGAGTTCCCGCAACCAATCTGCGAATGCTGTACAGAGCGGGCCGGTTGTTTTCAGATCTCCAGCACGAATGGCGGTGCCCATTTTTCTGGGTTCTTCTCTGGTTGCTAGCCATGCATGGACCTTCGCTCGCAGGATCTTTTTTTCGGCAAACTTACGCTCCTCCTCTGGAATGCTTTGAATATAGGATTTCGACCTTGGCCATACCGGATCGTCCTCGGGAATCATTTCCGCGACGAAATTCTCGAGCTCGCCGGCCGATTGACTGTCGGGCATCAGCCAGATACCAATCTTGGGAGAACGGGTAGTTTCAGGGATGATGGTGCCAACTGGGTCGGGCTGATCGGGCACCTCGACATTTTCCTTTTTAAGCCTGTCGGTCACAGCATGCCAACGGGCATTCAAATCCTTATCTGCATCAACGAGGATGCCTATGGCTTTACGATCAGAAACATTGATTTCCGATTTGATGGAATCAAGAAGGTTTGAATAGCCTTGCTTGTCTTTGACCTGGAAGGGGAGTTTTCCCTCATAGCTATTGAGGCTGCACCACAGGTGTGAAATCACATGTTCATCGTGTTGCCCCTCGACAAGGAGGACGCGATCATTATTGTCCATGTAGCTATCTTACCTCAATATGTTGCTCCGCAGCAACTCTCAGATCGTCTTTCGAATATTCGACTGCCCACATTTCTTCACCTTTTCGCTCGATGCGCACGAGTGCACCATCGCTTTCTTCGTATTCGGTCATGGCTTGCGCGAAGCCTCGCACGCAGTCGAAACTGTGCGTTGTCGCGAGAACCTGCACGTTGTTCTCGGCTGCGATTTTAAGGATTATACGCCACAAGTCGTGCTGTATGGAATGATGTATGCCGTTTTCTACTTCGTCGATGAGCAGGAAACCGTCTTTGCTGTTGATGAGGGCCAAGGCCACGCCGAACAGGCGGAGAGCGCCATCTCCGAAGCTTTCGATAGGAACGGGAAAGGACTGCCCTTCAAGTCTGACAACCATCCGTCGGCTTTCACGTTCGTTCCCGATCATCGCAATGCGCTCGACTTTTTTATCGAGGATAAGTCGCAGGGTAGACCCTATCTGTTCTTCCTTGTCGGTTAGTGCAATAACATCCCAAAATCTTTCTGTTTCGTTACTGCCCAACGGGCCGGGGCCCATAGATTCGCATACTATTGGGGTGGGCATTTCATGTTCGCGGACAGATCCTGCATCTTGATAAACACGGCGATCTCTGGCCGCTTTGGTGCTCAATGTATAGGGAGAAAAATGCCAGAAAATTTCGATTTTCTTGCTATCGCCAAAGGAGGCTATGAGTGTTCGTAACGGGACGGCGGAAAAATAGTGAGGAGGGCGGTGTGGCCATCTTTCTTCCTCCGGGTTAATCGCTTCAACGACCAGTCGCATGGAATCGTCGTTTGGGCTTATTGTAAAGATGGCGTCTTTGGATGCATCCCGTCCGTGAAAGATCGCTTCTATACGAGAGTCGAGATTAGTCTTCTGGCCTTGACTGCTCGTCAATTCAGCGACTTCCCCGTGACTTTTCAGCACTTCGGACAGAATGTTGGGGTGCGCCCGCGCTGCATATACTCGGACAGCATCCAGCACGGTCGTTTTGCCGCTGCTGTTCTTGCCTGCCAACAGCGTTACGCGGCCCAAGCGCGAAATGGAAAGGTCCTTGATGCCCCGAAACCCCTTTATCGAGAGACTGGGGAGGTGCAGCGGAGGTGTTTCTTTCGAAGCCATAGCATCAGGTCTTCTTTCCGGATGCAATTTTTATGATTTGATTAAGTTTCTTTATCGCTGAACAGCCCACTCTGCATACCCTTTACCTCCTGCCGCGCCAGGCGGACGATTTCGGGCCAGCTTTGTACGAGACTGTTGTAAGATAGGGCTTCCGCCGGACGTTTCTTGCGCTCGCATACGGTGTAGAGGCGGTAGGCCAGTTCGCGGGCGGTTTCGGCCACGCTGCCGAGTTGCCGAACCAGATTCGCTGCGGCGGTTTCGCCTCCGGTATCGAGGGCGTGGACGAGATAGTGGACCGCTTCCCATATAGTAAGTCGGCTGTCCTTCGCCGGATCCCAGTCGTCGGCCAAATCTTCCGGGCGCAGCAGACGTACCTTGCCGGCACCTGATGTGAGGATGCCCCCCTCAACGATGCCGTCAATGCTGGTGTTCTTGGCATTTGCGAGGGTTTCGGCTACGCCGTATTCGCCTTCTTCAAATCCGTGCTGCTCGAACCATGCGAGTGACCAGCGGGTGTCGGGATCGAAGTCCCCTTCCTGTTCGGTCAGTACTTCATCCAGTATCTGGTTTATGAGTTGCAGAGCCTCGCGTACGGAGACCGGATTGCCCGCTGAGTCAAGCACCTTGGCGTAATGGGTATATACCGCCATGCCTGGGCCAATAGCGGCTTGCGCAAGATCGACCGGGGCGATGTTGCCGGATTGCAGGTTGGCGAGAGCGGTGGGTAGTTCGTCTCGTAACTCAGCGACGAAATCGCGGCGGGTGGTCAGTGGTGCGTCTGCGGGGCGCTTGCGACAGACGAGGACGATGCTGGAAGCGAGGGCATTAGTGCCGATGCCAATCATGCGCCCGCCACGCTCCGTGCGCATCGGCCAAGTACCAGTGATGGAGAAGCCTGATTGGATGACTGCCGCTAGGAAAGTCTCCCAGCCGGTGCTAGATGTACCAGTATCGCCTTTGGTCTCGGACTGCTTGAAGGCGTAATAGATGGTGACCGGGAAACCGGGGTGTGTTTGCTCGGCGAGACGACGCATGGCTTTCGTCATGCCGGTGAGAAAAAATGTCTCTGCCTTTTCCTTGTTGCCGTGGCGGTATGGTGCGGCAACCAGTTCCTCGGCCTTCGGTACGGCGAGTGTGGCGAGGAGATCAGGGAAGATTGGCCTGAGTGAGCGACGCAGCCAGACATAGAAGAAGTCCGATAGATCGGCATAGCCAACATTGTCGTAATAGGGCGGATCGGTGGAGACGATCTTTGTCACAGAGACACATTGACTGGACGCATCAGCTTGGGTAGAAGCACCTTTTTGAGTAGAAAGTAATGTTTCGAGCACCTTGTATATCCACTTGATACCGGCCATCCAATTGCCGCTTGTATGGCCAAAGGGAGGAGCTTCCGCGTAATCCCAAGTCATGGGGAGCGCTTGCCGCGCAAATGTCCCCCGAATGAACCCTTCAGCAGGCGTGGTGATAACAGACCAGTAGTTTGTGGCATAGTCGACCGCAAACCCCAAATACACTCCCATCGCCTCCACATACGCTGTCGCGCCAGTGCCTCCATCCCGCAACGGTCGCTCGTCATTGGGCAGGTCGGTGGCAGCGGCATCCCGTTTGACGCGCTCCACCACTTCCGTCACCAAGTCAGAGAAGGTTGTCAGGGCGACAAGTTGGCGGGGAGTGAAAAGGTGCTTGAAGTGAGTAAGCCCATAAAGCGGCGTAAACATTGAGCGTCGATCTGGTGGTATTTCCACGCCTGGCATCCAGGTGGGTTGTGCTCTCATAACGACGGCTTCATGTTCCTCTATCGGAGATAAACACACTCTTCCGCGATCTCCCTCTGCAACGATCGCCATCAACCGGGCACCCATACGCCCTGCTTTTCCTTCGGCTTTGATGTAATCTCCCGCCATTGGCATCCCTGACATCAGGCAGCGGAAGTTTGCTCCACGTGCGAGCTTTGTTCCTGCTTTTACTGCGTCCATATCCTCCGGCTTTCCCGCCTTCACCACAAACCGATATCCATGCCTCTCAATCACCGGCTCGACATAGGCCTCTTTTCCTTTCTTCGTTGAGAGCATAAAAGTCGAAGCAAGTGGCACTTCCACATCGGCAAACGCCGGATTTGGACTTTTCACTGTCCGCGCCCACAGCCAGGCAATCACGGTCAACTTCCGGCCTTCGTAACGCTTCAGATCAGGTCGTTCTCTTAGCATATCCGGGGTAATCTCGACCTTCGGATACAGATGCCCAATGCGTCGCTCGGCTTCGTCGCGCATCCACTGCCCATAGTAGCGCACATCTTCCGCCAGACCCTGTGCGCCTTTCCATTTTCGTTCGATCAGTGTTTTCGCGCCCGCTTGTCCGCCAGGGCGCGCATCCGGGTTCACCGGCGATTTACCCGCAAACTTCGGCGGAATCTCGATCATTGCCTTGTTGATGAGCACAGCCACCGGGTTGAGATCGCTGGCATGGGCTTCAAGCCCCAGCCGCTGTGCTTCCAGCGGTAAGGTGCCGCCGCCCGCAAACGGATCGTGAAAGGCTGGCAGCTTGTCCGGGTCGAACAGTTCGGCAGCGCGTGGGTGGTCAGCATTATCTGAACAGGTTCGCCGCCAGCTGCGCCAAATTTCTTTTCGGGCTTCGTCGAGCAGTTTTTCGTTGGTGGTGTTTTCCCACTTCACCAACTCTTCGAGAATTGTAAACAACCTTGCCCGTTCATCTTCCTGTGCTTCCTTCGTACTGAATTCCTCCGGTACGCTCGACGGATCGTCCACCATCTGCGAAAAGATCACGGCTCGCGCCGCCGCCAGCGGCCGCCGCGCCCACCACAAATGCAGCGTGCTCGGGTGTCCGTGCCGGATGGATTTTTCCCGTTTGGACGCCTTGTTGATAGCGTCGAGCGGAAGGGCGACTTCGATGAGTTTTTTTTTCATGTAATGCATGAGAATTTTCCCTTTTCCTTGGGGAAGCTTCGTCCTATTCCAAGCCTTCCAGAACACGCCATACGTCTTGATAGGTCTTTCCCTCTCGTTCACCAAGAGCTTGTCGCCACCCAGTTTCGTCCATCTCGTGTAAGTGACTTCTAACATTGACAAGTGGCTCGCTAAGCAAATTGCCCATGCTTCCGGCAAGTTTTGTCGCTGCTCCTCTTGGCACACCGATCAGCCTAAGAGCGATAGCCTCGTCAGAATTAACACCATAATAAACTCGTGACGGGAGGTTACTGAATGTACGCATTTGTTCATCCGATAATGTACTTCCTGTAATCGATAACAAGGCTCCCAATCCCCATGCGGCGGTCTGTGTCAGCTTACCAAACAGATTCTGACCACATTTTGTTATCGCTTGAAGATCATCTCCATTTTTCTTCTTAAAATAATTTGCAATATCGGGGATGGATTTGCCGTTTACCCAATCCTTTATGATCAACGCCAATTTATCGCCATCTGGTTCTGAACCACCTGTGACTTCCTTCAAGTTATCTCGAAGTTCAGGCACTCGCAGCAGAACTCCCATCATGGTTTTCAAGTCCTGGTTTCCTTGGCTGAAAAGCGATCCTATGTTCCATGTATCCGCCCCGATATTTTTTTGTCCCGCTTCGTACAACACAGTCCGAATGCTTTGAAGAGAAAAACCAGTACTGTCCACGAGTTGAATTGGCTGGCCGGGTTGCCGGAGATATTGTGCATAAGCATGAACACCACCTAAAAGACGGTTAGCTAATGTCAGGTCTTTAGCCCGTAGCTTCTCGAATCCAAACGTATTCCGAAGTATTTGCTCAATATCATTGACAAATGCCTCTGGTTGTCCCATCTGCCGATAGGTGTGCGAAAGATACTGAACAAATGTGGACCATTCCGGATGGCTGTAAACAATCCCCTGCAGGTCATCGAGTTGATCCTTTGCCTCTAGCGCTAACGACATGAGGGCTGAATTCAGTTTGCCTGATTGGCAGTCGATGAATGATCGAAGTTTTGTGGCTTTAGTGTCATTTTCAGCAGCTAACGCGACAACACCGAGACTCCCCTGAGAAATACGTCCTGCACGCCCCGCGATATTCCAGAAATCCTCTGGTGGCATATCCTCACCATAAGGGTATTGATGCGATGCCATTACGACGCCTGATACGGGAAAATTGACACCTTGTGCAAGTGTTGTTGTGGCGACAAGAAATCGAAGCTCTTCCTCCTCAAAGAGCCATTCCATAAGTGCGCGAACATCATCTGAAAGCCCAGCGTGATGCACACCAATTCCGAATGACATCAGATCAATAAGTGGAAATGATTCCCCGAATTCCAGCTTTAGAAAATCCTGAACTAATTCAATCTTTTCGGAGGACGGCTTCTCGTTCACACGAATCTTTAATTGCTTGGCAAGCGACCACACCCAAGCGGGCTGGGTATGCATGACTATCACAGGACCACGCTTTTGAAGAGCCTGGGCAGCAATTGCCGCCAAAGTGCCCGGATTGGAAACTTGACTAAAAGTTGATGCAATTTCTTCGTTCTTTGGTAAGGATATCAACTCATCCACGACCAAGGTTTTCCTAGTGGTGTGAATGGTATTCATTTGAATCTGGTAATCGTAACTTCGTTTGCCGATTGCCTCACCTTTCTCGGGCTGAACGATTCCAATCACCCGGTCATTGGGTTGCCAATCCATAGACAAGCTTATATCATCAGAATTTTGCCCGCCCAGCCAGCGTGCGACTTCGGCCGCGTTGTCAATAAAGGGTGTCAGTAGGAGAAACTGCGCCCGTTGGCATTCATTGTTGATTGTGGCAAGCAATAGTTCCAGATTGAGACCTCGTTTTTTGCTTTGTAAATTGTGTGCTTCATCGACAATTACCAAGGTCAGTGGGCGATCAATTTCAACCTCTAATCCTTGGCGAAGCATGAGGTTCATTTTTTCGGGAGTTGTAACCAAAACCCTAAAGGCCTTTTTTGGGTCGGGCTCGCCTAGTAGTCTTTTCTCGATGTTGTCTATTTCAAGTGCGGGACTGACTCGTTCAACGATAATACCAAGGGGTTTCAAATCCCGGCGAAGTTGCCGCGAAACTTGGTTGACGAGGGTGCGTGTTGGAGCCAGATAGGCCACCCAACCGCGTTCGTGATCAAATTGATTTAGCGCCTGTAGCATTCGAAATTCGGCTATCAATGTCTTTCCGCTAGAGGTGGGCAGACTGACGACGACGGCGCGGCGACTTGAACCAAGCAGACCTCTCTCTGCCAAGGTGAGGCGCTGTGGCGGAAGCACATCGAAAATGGCTCGATCGCCTCGGCCTCGATCTACCAGAGTTTGCACAAACTGCGTGACGCGGGAGTTTACGGCACGTGTAACGGTCCAAATCGAATTATCGGCCATCTGGGAAGCGCTGGCGGCAAGCAGCCGACTGAGTGGTTCCAAGTCAATCATCTGTGCCTGCTGGCAGGCGGTCTGGACACGGTCGAAGTGAGTTTCAAGCAGTTGGTGGATTTGGTATTTCCCCTCCACGACACCATCGGTCATATAGTGGGCGAAAATCTCGGCTGCTTTGGCTAAGTGGTAAAGTCCGATTAGTTCTAGCGCAGTTGCCTTCGCATGAATAGATTCTTGCCCTTCAAGGTAATCCTTCTCAAAATCAGCTTGGGCGTCACGCAGGCGAGCGATTCTATCTAATACAGTATCGCGGTCGGACCATCCATCTTTGCGGATAAGTCGGAGCCAGATATCCAAGACTGTCGCCCAAGTGCGCTTGCTCCAATCTTCCGAATCCACGGGGAGGTCCGGCCAAGGGCTCTCTTTCATCCACCTCGATGCGTCAGCACCCCTGTCGCCCAACACGGCAAGCGTTCCCGCTCTCAACAAGAACATCCCCGTATCGAGTGTGTCGGTCGGCCGTGGTAAGACGCGAAACAAGCGAAAAGCATCGGCGGCGGTGAGTTTTAACTCGTTCTGCTTTTCTTTGTTATCCGTGATGCCCTTAAGGACGAGGTCAAGTACAACCATTTCCAGTGCTTCGGCGGTACGGCGGATCAATGCGTTGTCGCCATTGAAAGGTTGAGTGCGAAACGCGTGGTGTACCTGCACCTTGTTTGCCTCGTTTAAGGCTTGCTGGCGCGTGTCGCTCAGTTTATCGATCAGCCAGTGACTCATGACTCACCCCCCGAGATGTGTGCTAGAAGGTCAGTAATGGCACAAGGCAGATAAATAGCAAGCAAGTGACATGTTGTCGGGTCTTGCAGCGTTCTCGCCAGAGTTCGTCCTCTAGCCTGTAAATCCATTTTGTTGGGCTGTGTGTCTCGGACCAGAACACCAAAGAGTGCAACGGCCTTATTCCCGGACTCAAGAAAGACCCCGACCGCCGTATTGTAGGGTATTTCGTATTTAGTGTCCTTACACCGAGGCCAAAGCCACTTGAGAAGCTGGTAAATCAGAGACAGGTTGTTCGCTAGTTTGTCGATCTGGTGTGTCATACCACTTCGTCCGTTCATCACACCTGGCGGTGTTTTGGCGTCCTCGGATGATTTCACTTCGCCAAGCGCCAGACGCACATCTTCGCCATCAACCTTGAATCCAATCAGGTCCGCGCCAGGAAGGCTCGCCTTAGGATTTCGCTTGTCCCGTTCCATATTCCAAGGCCAGATGATTTTGTGCTCACGGCCCAGGTATGCTTCGGCCATAGCCTCACAGACCGCCCAATCACGTTCTTCGGGGATTTCAGCCGCCAGAATGGCTTCAAGGCTGTCGCGGGCAAATCCCGTACCTGCCAAGCCTTGGAGATTCGTTTCAAATTCGGTTTTTGCTTCTTCATCGTAAAACCGTGATGCAACATCACCAGTCATGAACTTGTTGAATCCGTCGCCGTCCTTCATGCTTACGCCACACCAGGAGACTTGGCTGTCCCGTCCCTCATAGCAGACGGTTTCAAGGGCAGTTTTAACCATGCCGCAAGTTCTCCATTTAGAAAGCAGAAATGGTACGCAAGAACGGGGCAGCCCTTATTAAGTGTACTGTTGCCTTAGGTTCAAGCCGCTTTGGGCAACGGTTTCCGTTCGGAGAATACGCCGTTGGCAGTGCGATTGTCAAGCGCTGAGGGTATTCTTTGTTGAACCTTCCCTTCACAAAATCTCCTCCCCCCGCGCCAATAGCTCCGCCACCGTGTAATTCACGCTGCACGCCCCGGTATCCGGCTCCCGCTCGAAGGGCCTCTGGACGTAATGCACCGTGTGCGAGCCGGTCCGTATATCGTCTTCGTACAACACGATGGCGAGGATGTAATCTTCCGGCTTGTTCAGGGAGTACAGGATCTCGTTCCGGGTCACGGTGATCGTTTCGGCCGTTGCTTCGCGAGCCTTCACTTCTATGAAGCGAAGTTTTCCGCTGTCCGGCACACGGCTCTCGATATCGTAGCCGAGTTTCTCGAACTCCCGGTCGGTCGGTTCGTGGCCCATCTTTCGCTCGATGTCCATGACGATCTCGCGGCCCTTCGCTGCAATATCCATCTTGTTCTTGTTGCTCTTCGCATCGCCCGCTTCGGGAGCGCGCCCCTTCATCAGATCGATCAGGCCTTTCGGCACAACCAGTACGCCCCCCAGCACTACGGGAGGGAGCGGCGATATGAGTGCCTCCAGTTCCAGTTCCTGTAGCCGGCTGTCGAGCCGTGTCCGCATGTCGTCCGCCCGTCTTCGGGCTTCCCCGGAATTGAGCCGGGCGCCTTGTTTTCCGGCCTGTTCCTGCGCTTTCAGTTCTTCGGCGCGGCGGTCCCAGTGAGCGATTTCCTTGGTGAGCCGGTCCTGGACGGCGGCCCGCGTTTTTTCGATCAGTTCCAGTCCGGCCTCGCGGATTTCTCCAAGATGTTCCGGAACGATCTGCCCTATCGCATAGGTCTTTGCTTGTTCCTCCAGGTTGCCCTTGATCCATGCACACTCTGGACGAGCAAGTATATCCTTCCAGCCCGGTTCGTCTTCGGCAAGGGGACGATAATCGAGATAGGGCGCATAGCCCATTCGCCGGGTTTTGCCGTCCGCGTCCATTTCCACATGGAGCATGCGCTTCGAAATCGTTCGATGCGTTCCCGAACGGGTCAGGCTCTGGTTTCGGATGGCGTGTTCCAGATAAAACAGCACGCGGGGGCGGACGCCTTCGTCGTTTTCGTCGACGAGAGTCGCGCCTTGCTTGAGCAAACCCCCGTAGCGTTCGAGGGTCAGTCCAATGACCGCATCAAGAAGCGGATGGCCCGGGCAAACGAATGCAGCCAGCGGTTGGCCCGGCGGAGCCACCAGGGATTTCTCGAAAGCGATGCGTTCGTATGCTTGTGTTACCGGCTTTCTGATTCCCGTGCGGGGGTTCCGTCTGCGGACGATCTGGGGTACGCGGGCAATCTGGTACCGCTTCGGTTCCCGCTCTTTTATGGTTCCGCCGAACTGCCCGAACGCATCTTCGAAGAAGGCCTTGATGAAATGCGGCTGCAGCCGCCGCACTTCGGCTCGTTCCATTTCTTCGCTGATGCGCCGCACTTCCCGGTCGTCCATGACGGCGTGCGCGAGCGCATGGTCTTCCAGTAGGTCCTTGATTTTATCGTAGTCCAGCGCATGGCCGATGGCTGTGGTCAGGCGTTTTTGGATATCCGGTCGTTCTCCGTACCGGATGGCCTCGATCAGCAGATCGCGCAGGGACTTCCCGTCGAAATGCAGCTGACCGAGCACATCGAATACCTGTCCGCCCAGGGTTTCCCGTGCGTTATCCAGCTTTTGTAGCAAGGTGTGGTACACATCGCCTTCGCGCGTGTCGGCGGCGACCAGATTCCACAGATGGCATACCTCCGACTGGCCGATGCGGTGAATGCGTCCGAAGCGCTGTTCCAGCCGGTTGGGATTCCAAGGCAGGTCGTAATTGACCATAAGGTGCGCCCGTTGCAGGTTGATTCCCTCTCCGGCGGCGTCCGTTGCAAGCAGCACCTGCACGTTCGGATCATGCCGGAAGGCTTCCTGCGCTTCGAGGCGTTCTTCGCGTTTCTTGCTGCCGTGAATCACCGTAATGGCTCCTTCCAGCCCGAATAGCGTGGCGATCCGGCCCCGGAGGTAATGCAGCGTGTCGAGGTGCTCGGTGAAAACGATAATTTTTTGTCCGGGGGATGCCGCTTTGGCTTTTTCGGCGTTTTGTGAAGTATTCCCGTCGCTCGGCTGCGGCATCCTGCCGATCCGGATCTCTTGCAGCAGACCGGACAGCGCCTGCCATTTCATGTCCTCGCCGCTGCGCACAACCTGGGTCGCCTGCTTTTCCAATACTTCCAGCGTGGCGATTTCGGCTTGCAGTTCCTCGACGGTTTGCGCAGCCGTTTCCTGGCCGAGGATGTCCTCCTCGAATTGTTTGATCTCTTCGTCGGGAGCGTCTTCTATCGATTCGTACCAGGTTTCCTCGGACAAGAGTGCGCCGGAGAACGGGGAAGGGACCTGCGTCCCGCTCTTGATTTCCTGCAGGCGTTGTTCCAGTTTTTCGCGCCGTCGTTGCAACGACCGCCATATGGCCGCCGGCGAAGAGGCCAACCTGCGTTGCAGGATGGTAAGAGCAAATCCTACCGTACGCCGTTTACCGCTTGCCTGCGCCTCCGCACGGTTGAATTCCTCCGTGACATACCGGGTGACTTCCTTGTAAAGCGCCGCTTCCTGCGAAGACAGTTTGTAGGGGAGGGTGTGGGCGATACGTTCCGGGAACAGGGGCGTACCGTCCATCTTCAGGAGTTTTTCCTTGACCATGCGCCGCATCAGGTCGGACACGTCCACCTTGTGTACCCCGTCGCGGAAACGACCTGCGAACCGGTCCTCGTCAAGGAGCCCCATGAAAAGTTGGAAATCCTCGTCCTTGCCGTTGTGGGGCGTGGCAGTCATCAGCAGGAAATGCCGCGTGGTTCCGGATAGCAACTGGCCCAGTTTGTGGCGTTTCGTGTAGTTGATTTCCCCGCCGTAGAACGAAGCCGACATTTTGTGCGCCTCGTCGCATACGACGAGGTCCCATGCGCAATCCTTCGCGCCGAGTTTCTGCAGGAGGTCGTCCTCGCTGCGCGCAAGCATGTCGAGGCGAGCGATGGCAAGGTCGTTTTCCAGAAACCAGTTGCCGGTTCGGCTCGTCTCGGCCTTGTCGCGGGTCAGAATTTCGAAGGGCAGTTGAAACCGTTCGTGCAGTTCGTCCTGCCACTGTTCCACGAGACTTCCCGGACAGACGATAAGGCATCGTTCCAGATCGCCGCGAGCGATCAGCTCCCGGATGAGCAGCCCCGCCATGATGGTTTTTCCGGCGCCCGGATCGTCGGCGAGCAGAAAACGAAGCGGCTGCCGGGGCAGCATGGATTCGTAGACCGCCGTGATCTGGTGGGGGAGCGGGTCTACACGCGACGTATGCACCGCCAGCATGGGATCGAACAGGTGAGCAAGGTGAATGCGCTGCGCTTCGGATACGAGGCGGAACAACGCCCCGTCGCCGTCGAAACTCCAGGGGCGGCCCTGTTCGACCGGATCGACTTTCGATTCGTGCTCGCGATACAGGAGTTCGCTGTCCACTCTGCCCGAAGCAGTCCGGTAGGTGAGCGTCAGGGCTTCGGAGCCGTGCGGTTCTACCTGCACCACGCTCACCGGCTCGCCGGGGAGAATCCCGTTAATCGCAACGCCGGGCCGAATATCTTCCAGTTTCATGATGACAGATGGCCCGGCGAAACGGGATCGTACTCAAGTGCCTTGTTCTAATGACTTACGCCCGGAGGATAAGCGAATAACCTGCGGCCTTGTTCCGCACAAGCCGGAATATTTTCATGGCCGCAGCGTCTGCGAGTCTGGAACCAAAGCCGTGCGAGAGGAGGTGGAGGGCGGTGCACATCGTCGGCGAGCGGTTTGCAAGGATTGGGCTCCGTAGGATATTGGGATGACTTGGGCATCCGGGTTTTTGAATTTTGTAAGGTGTACCACTTGTCGCTCGCAAAGCTAGGCTAACCCGCATTATATTTTGATGCTAATTTGCTGTCGTTGCACGGCTCTTGGCGCAGCCTCAAGAAGGAAGAAATCTGCCCGGGCATGTACGAAACGGTGGCTGAGGCCGCGAAAGGAGGTCGTCGGCCACTTGCGCTACCTTAACGAGGTGCACCCTCGCCAAGGGCTTGACAACCGAACGCCCGACGAAGTATTCTACGAGCGAGAACCGTTTGCCGAAGTGACATAACCCCAAGCGACAGTATACTTAAATCCGCGAAAAAACTGTCCAGTTTTTCGGACCATTTCTCATGATTAAGACACTATCTCTGAAATTCGGTCGTGCGCCAGGACTTCCTGCAGAAACGATTAACACGACCCCCGTGACCGTTTTCGTTGGGCCAAATAACTCTGGCAAGAGCAAGATACTTACAGAGATACAACAATATTGCACCATCGGCAGGAGGAACATTTCGAATCTACTCGTTGAGCAGATCAGTTTCGAGAGCTTATCTCAAGACGCTGCAGAGAAGCGGATTCAACATATAACTCTGCGTCCACGCGCGACCGAAACGCTTCGGTCTGGTCAGATAATCGTCGGTAAGCGAACCCACCGCCAAAAAGTATCGAGAGAGTCGTTGGTTCAAAGCTTGCTCGACACAAATACCAATGCAGTAGATTTTTGCCGATCTTATCTCACCTATAACACACTGATTCTTGATGGAAAAAGTCGCATCAGTCTAATCAATAATCAGACGGCCGGGGACATGCAGCAGCCTCCACAGACAAGTTTTCAGGTTCTGTTCCGTGACAATGAACAAAGAGCGGAAGTACGTCGGATCGTCAACGATGCATTTGATACATATCTGGTTATTGATCCGACAAACTTGGGGACGCTGCGTCTCCGGCTCTCCCCTGACGAACCCATATCCGAGTTACAGGAACGCGGAATTCATGAGGGAGCCGTTCAGTTTCATGGTGCTGCGCTGCCAATCCAAGAAGCAAGTGACGGCGTAAAGGCATTCACCGGGATAATCACAGAAATCATTACCGGCGACCCGGTTATCCTGCTTATAGACGAGCCCGAAGCTTTTCTGCACCCCGCATTGTCATTCAATCTGGGAAAGGAAATCGCGCTGGCTAGTTCCGGATCTGAAAAGAGGCTTTTTGTTTCCACGCACAGCCCACATTTTGTCATGGGCTGCATTCAGTCTGGTATTCCCGTCAACATCGTACGCCTTACATACCGTAATAGTGTAGCGACAGCTCGTGTCCTGACCAGTCAGGAATTACTCCCACTAATGCGAAATCCGCTTCTCCGATCCACCCGTGTACTTGATGGGCTGTTCTATGAGTTTGTTGTCGTCACCGAGGCTGATACTGATAGAGCATTTTACCAAGAAGTGAACGAGCGACTTCTAAAATTCAAGCCTGAGTGGGGTATCCCCAATTGTCTTTTTTTGAACGCTCAGAACAAGCAGACAGTCCAAACGATACTGAAGCCACTCAGGAATCTTGGAATACCAGCAGTAGGCATCGTCGATATCGATGTCTTGAAAGACGGCGGATCCGACTGGAGAAAATTCTTAGGAGGAGGGTTTATACCGGAACTGGAGCGCTCACATTTAGGGTCACTGAGAAACAGTGTCGAAAGAAAACTTGCTGCAACTGGTAAAGATATGAAACGCGATGGCGGCCTTGATCTTCTTGATGATGGGGATAAGGAAGCCGCCGAAAACTTGTGTGAGCACTTGGGAAATTATGGCCTCTTTATCGTAAAGAAGGGGGAATTAGAATCTTGGCTTCCCAACTTGGAAGCGTCTGGCCACGGACCGTCCTGGCTTATAGATGTCTTCCAAAAGATGGGAGAGGACCCCGAAGAAGAACCTTATCTACGCCCCGGAATAGATGACGTTTGGGCATTCCTTGCAGAGATCAAGCGCTGGTTAGCAAACCCAGAACGGAAGGGTATTCCGTCATGAGGTATCCGGTGAAGGTGGAAAACAGTTAGTAATTTTACCAATAAGGCTATGCTGTTTTTCACGTCGCTTCGGCAGATAGTGATGGTCCGGCTTCGGATTGCTCGGATGCGTCGGTCTAAAACTCGCAACCGAGACGCCCGAATAATGCCCCTGCTTCCCCAGATCCACGACCGCGCCGGTCAGATCGGCCTCGGCGTAGAGCGTCTCACAGCATAAGCCGATCAAGAATTTCTCACCTCCATGTTTGCGCGCAAACATGGAGGGCGTTTCCGATTCCTTGAATAAGAGATATTTCAAACACAGATTGCATCAACGCCCACAAAAAGCCACCAGAGCTGCGTCGGCTTTCCCGCAGGAGAGCCATAGTTCCGGGACTGAGTGACAGAGGCATTTTAGGTGGGAACGAAGAATTTCTGCGTCATTGTCGTTGAGTTCTCCAAACGCGAGTTCGCTCAGCCAAGCTCCGACAAAATTCCTCCAATCAGTGAGGTCTGTGCGACTTGGAGCTGCTAGGAGGCAAATCGTCAACTCTTCTTCGATGGTAAAACCGTACTGGGCATCGCTTCTGTAATTACGCATCAGGATACGCAACTCATCGGCGAGTGTAGGATGCCTGGCAACAGAGGCAGCCGTGGCCAAGCCATTCAATATGCTCAAAAGCTGTGATTTATCCTGTACGTTCGCAAGCCGATGATTGCTTATATCGAGAGCTTTTGCTGCCCACTCTGCTCGTCGTGAATCAATTTGAAAGATCATCGCAGAATTCACAAGAGTAATAAAGGAAGATGCTTCTATATCGTCCGTGTTGAGTTGTTCTTCAATCGCCTCCGAAAGTTCGGAAGGCAAAACGTTTGCCGCAGCCTCATCTCCTTCCAATGGTCCAGGTAGGTAGAGACCGGGAAATTCACCGAGTGAATAAAGACTATTGTGCTCGGTGAAGACCATATCATGAAGTTTACTACCATGAATGTTTTTCTCAAAGTTCTTAGCCGCGACTATAATGCGGCTGAAAAAGTTTGACTTCATTTGAGAGGCTGCTCCATAGTTTGGGATCCATCGCGGCTCCAAACGCATATCACAGAGCGATTGCATGAGATACTGTTGACCGCGATTCGCAAGGGCCCAGTCGCTAAAGGAATCATAATCAGCGACTGAAGTAAAAATCTGACGATGAATCAGAGCAGCATGTGATAGAGAGGCGAGCCTTCGGTAGAAAGGCGGCTCAGCGGCCAGCAACCGGGTTCTGGATAGTTCTCCATCAACAAGAATGAACAACGCCGAAAAAAGCTTGAATTCGCTCCTTTTCCCATCAAGGTCATCGTCCCGAATTTGTTGGATTAGACGAATAATGCAAGGTTCGATCTCTGGGTTCTCAGGAAGAATACGCAAACCAACCTCGATTGCACCAAGTCGAGACAGTATGTCACCATACTTTTCGATGAAGTCGTAGGCACGGACAATGTCTTTCTGTTCGAGGTATTCGATGTCTATTTCAGTCGTGAGTGTAGAATGAGATGACAGAAACAGGCTGAATAAATAGCCTTCCCAAGGTTGCCATGCGGATAATTGCTTAATGAGTTGTTTTCCCACTCCTTTGGCATAATCCCTGATGGATGCACTCCCGTCGTAGGTGCCCACAAGCCTTACAAAATACCTACGGGAAGAGGGAACGAGAGAAGATATGCTACTCTTCCCGGACAATATTTCTTTGTGAATTGAACGCGCCAAATGAACTGGGGTATCGCGTAAGTCACTGTGAAACGGCTCAAACTCATCTTCTTTAAGAGCACGTTCCGTTAGGATATTGCGCCAAGTGTTTTGTGAAGTAATTGGTAAGTTCACATCAGTCGCGATCTGATCGAGAAAACCCAATCGTATCTCGGTATTCTGAGAAAACACAGCAAAGTTAAGAAAGGAGAACTGCTGCTTCTCTGAAGAGAAGACAATCTTTGGCGGTTCTTCGGTTTTGGCTTCATTTCTTAGCTCCCACTTTCTGCCATTGATATCAGTGATTTCAAATTTGGCAGTACTTTTGAGTGCTTTTCGAACGGCATCGAATAATTCTGAACTCTGAATGGAAAAGCCGGGATTGCCTAGGGTGAGTATATCCTCCGTTGTAAATCCACATTCCTGCCTGAACTCCGAATCGCCGAGAATACTCTCGCGTATCAGCGGAGGTGCAAGTTGCAACATCGTCTGCGCTATAGTGACCTTAACGTCAGGAGTATTGCTCATGTCGATTCCTGTTTAGTCGGTGGTTCCATGTTGGCTAACTCGATAATTTGCGATCTTGTCCACTCGATAACTTGGGCATACATTTCAGGGGATTCTTCCTTGAGGGGAACCAATACCCGTTCCTGCAACCAATTCCAATAATTATTCCTTGCTTGTTCTATAGCATCTTCGAGTGGGACACACAGCATCAGGATATATATGCCCCATCCTATCTTGACAACATTTTCTCCTTGCTCTGATCCAAATCGATGAGCCCAGCCGCGAATGTCGATCTGGTCAACAAGCCAATTGGAACGAGCCGAGGTACTGGCAAGAGCAACGTTCTCTTTCCACAAGTCTCGAAGAACACGAATGAATGTTTTGAGTGTTGTCTGCAGCCAAGAAGCTTCCTTCGGAAGCTGAAGCCAATCATTCATTCGAGCCTGGAGGATGTTTTCTCGGATAGCTTTCAGTTCAGCTGTTTCAATTACCTGATTGTCCCTAACCCCAGAAGCGGCTAAGTGTTGGATGAGTTCTTCCTCGCTGACCGGGATAAATAAATATCCGGCGCGGCGAAGTTTCGTTCTGAGTTCGAATCGGTCATTGGGCGATATTATGCTATCGGCTGCCAGTATGTCCAGTATGTCTAAAGTCGAAAAAATTACCGCTAGGGTACCATCACCCTCAACATTCTCATGTTGATTGATGTACCTGTCGTCTGAAATAATTGCATCGCAATTGTTTGTCAACGCATATACTCCAATAGTCGGATGGAGCGAGGCCGGTTGTGCCTTCAGTTCCTCGGCATAGTGTTGACTGCCCACTCTGATTGCCCCAGAGTGGATTCGTGAGCTCACAGCAGATCGTATCTGTTCTATTATGTTCATCACTTTATCAGAAATGCCCTCGTAAGTAATGAGTGCATCGTTATTTGATATTACTTCTGGTGAAGCAATAGGCCTAAAACCAGCGGCCTTTAGTTTCCCAAGTATTCCAAGATGAGCAAAATAGGCGATTGCCAATTCATCCAAGTATAGCAGGGCACCGTCCTTGATCGCCGGTTGATTTGGCCAAGGCTCTTCGTGCAGACTCAAATAGTTGTGCGCCCTCGTTTCTTCTTTTGTAGTGATCTGGCCTTTTTGACGTAACGTTTCCACAACCGACAGACAACTGCATAATACCGGGGCATGTTCAGTCAGGTCGGCCTCTTCCTCCATGAACGAAGACAGCCTATAGACGGGAGCCGGTCGAACGACGAGGCGTTGCGTGTCGTCCCCATTTCTAATTTTTTCTGCCTCGGCAATAAATAATGCCAACTCGTCGCCGATTTGAACAGCTAAATCGTTATCCGATACCGTGCAGGGGACAAACTTTTCCAGCATGTCCGTTGCAAGAAGGTTACGTATCTGATGTGCATTGTTGATTCGGCTTGGCTGATGGAACACAGCTTTTTGTTTTTCCTCGAACAGCCATGCAAGCGTCGAATGCGGCACCCAGACCGTTTCGAAAGCATCAAACGTTTCATCCAAAACACCCAAGAAACTTAATGTAAGGAGTGCGGTGGCATCCATGCCAACCGTCATGCCTGTAGGATTAATCTGTATTGAATGACGGTTTCCACTGTAGGCAGGGATAGAAAATTTGCGCCTTGGATCGTTTTCTGACAGGTTTGCTAATGCAGGAAATAGCGTCAAGTAGATCAGCGATTTGTGGAGCGATTGAGCTGCAAGAAACATTGGAATCTCTCCATCGCTCAGCAGACGCCATGTTTGGGAAACTTGCCGATCCCATTTCGGTTGCTCATCCAAGATCTCCTTGGGAGACACCTTTTGAAACGGTCCATCGTCTCCAGAAAGTTCGGCTGCTTTATTAAGCCACTGGGAAACCTCTTCATGGTCTTCCCATCCGGCATTCGATGCCAAAAAATAGGCGTTAGCCAAAACGGCAGCGTTGTCGCCAGCCTTCTCCACCGCTGCGAGGGTCAAGTTCTTCGCAAGAGGTGAGCCTATATTAAGAGCCAACTGGGCCGTGCCTATCAGGTCTAGGGCATTTCTTTTTTCTCTTTGTTCATATTCGTTTGCAACTACCGCATAAAGAGAGTTCCAATCACCCAAGGCGATTCCGAGATTAATCCGTAGAGCACGGTAGTTTGGGTCTTCAGAATTATCGCTCAGGTTTTCCAATTGCTTGCTGGCTTCTGAAAATTCTCCTTCATGGTAAAGAGCCCAGGAATAGGCCATTTGCAGATTTTCGGACTGGGATAAAAGGCCAGAATTTTCATTGACAAATTCGACCAACTGGTCGGTTCTGCGTGCATTGATTAGGGCACCCGCCAATAGATCGGCCTCTCTTACCGACCGGGTCCTGTTGAAAAGAAGCGCTGCGTACTTGCATAGACCATCCCAATCCTGTTGGCGCTCAAGTTTACTAACCAAGCGTACCAGATCATCCAGAGAGTTACTCTCCTTGAACTGCGCCTCTCGAGCTTCAACTGGATCGACGCCTTCTGCCTCGGAAATTATTCTACGTAGACGGCTTTCTTCGGCTTCTGAAAGCCCATCCTGCAAAAGAAGCTCCGATAACTCATTTGCCCTGTCAGGATATCCGGTTTTCGAAAGTGTCTCTATTTGCAGAAATCGCAAACTTTTCTGGTCAATATATTTGCTTAGCTCATCATAGTGTCGAGCCAAGTAGTCTGCGACATCTTTTGCGGATTTTTGCTTGAAGGCAAGAGCAAAACGAGCGAATGCAGTATCTGCTGTGGGCCCACCGTTGAGGGCAGTCTGCCGTTCGATTTGTTGCTCAACTTCTGTTAGGTCTAAATCGATTCCGAACTGGAGAGCTAGGGGAACAGCATGGAGTGCCGACTTTGCGTCTCGAAATTTTTCCTGTAGCCGCTGTTTCCCGTTGTCGGAACGTTTAGGATCCTTTAGTTCCAACCACAGCACATAATCATCATCGACTATTGCGACCTTGGGGCAATTAAGTTTGTGTGCTGCCGCCGCAGCCTCGGAAAAGTGACGCTGGGCTTCTCGGCGGGTATTCAGCGCAGCATTGTCCGATGCGAGCGGGAAACTGGCGGCTTCAAACGGCACTTGGTTGAGCACGACAGAGCGAAATTCATCCGGGACCGTGGTTAGTAACAAGGTTATTGCTTTGACACGATGAAGAACTGGCGATTCCTCCAGATCCTCATCCGTGAGGATACTAAGAGTTTCTCTTGCGGTATCCCAGCGAGCGAGTTCAAGTTGGCAAGTCAGGAAAACGAATTTACCCTCAGAACTTAATTCAGCAGGGTCGATAGCAGCATTTGTTACCCAGTCGAGAGCTCCCTGTGGGCCTTCATGGAAGGCAACAATCATAAGAGCCGCTGAACGCGAGAATGGTGAGTTAATGCATGACAGTGTCTTGAGAGCTTTGTTCTTGTCGCCTTTCTGTGAGGCAATGAAAGCATCCGCGATTTCGATTTCTGGACAAGTATCAAGTGTTTTCGCAAGGCTTATGTACTGCTCTGCCGTGTCTGTTTTTTCAGTACGAGATAGCAAGCGAGCAATCCATGCAAGCGCACGGCACTTTACAGCGTGTGTACCGCCCGAGAGGTCTCCTTGGGCAATGCGTTTACCAAGCCTCAGTGACCAACGAACTCTGTCGAACTCGAGAAAGAACCTGGATTTGCGCAGGATTTGGATACCATGTTCAATCTCTTGGTCGACGAGTTTAATTGGGAAATGATCATAAGAGAGGACATCTGATAGCATGCTCTCCTCCTCTTCTTCAATGCGCGGCTCCGCCATTTTCTTCTCATGCTCTCGCTTCCATTTCTTCAGCTTTTCAGCGGTGTAGATTTCAGGTTGCTTATCTATTTCTGTATGATGAGTAGGGCAAAGTACAATGAGATTTTCGGGTAAATTCAACTCTTCCGTTTTCATGCCCGCTTTTCCTCTTGGGCCATTCTCGCTCAAGGGATAGATGTGACATATTTCCCCGATGAGAACGGCATCGGAGTACTCAGTCGCAGGCTTACCTACTGCTGTTGTACATCCCCGGAATGCACATCGATTTCCAGACAAGGCAAACAATAAACGTTTTGTTATCTGTGAAATGGATCGGCTCATTGTTGTCACATTTTACTCGATCTTCGTCGTGTGATCAGGCGGCTTGTTTTCGGGTTTCTTTTTGTTCAATTGGAACGACGGGCGGCAGTTTCTTTTTTCTGAGGGTCTCGCGCAACGCCTGAGCCGGCGCGCGGCCCTTCAGGCGGTATCCTTGGTGGCTGCGCTTGAGGTTGTAGTACGCAAGATACTCGTCAAGGTCCCGTTGAATCTCCTTGGGTGTCTCGTACCACTTCTCCCGGTCCTTGACGCGGAAGCATTCTTGTGAATCTTCATGCGGCTCTCTCACTGGTTATAGGTTCACATGTCCCTGACAGATTCGAACATCTGGATCAAATGAACAACCTATTGGAGAGGTCACATCTAGCCTACCGGCCCGGCAAGAAGCAAACGGGCATCGTTTATGTCTGCCAAGGTAAAAAGGGCTCTTTCGACATCGACAGCTCTGACGTGGCATGGAGACCCAAGGCTTTCGTTGACCACCCTGGCGATTTCGCGGCACCAGCATGCCCAAGTGTCGTAGACAGCTGCATTTTTCTTGGTGATTTCAATGCTTGTAGCGTTTGCAGGAAACGTCAAGTTCTGCAGGGGCGGAAAGGCCGGTTGCTTCGCGTAGGCCTCGGCAATGTTTTTATCAAGCACAGGGTAGTGTGCAGGATTCAGAAACATCAGCACCTTACTTACGAACGCCACACGCCCGAACTGGGGTATACCCAGTTCCTTAATCTTTAAGAGACTTCCGGCTGAAGGCACGATTGACGATCCGGCCAATTCCCGCACTAACGGCCCGAACTGCTCAAGCTTGCGTTTCAGTTCGGTATCGGGTGCTCCTCTAAACTTGTTTAAGCTGGACGTTTGCAAGAGCTTATAATTAGCATGCCCCCAATACAGGACCTTCGAAAGGCCGTCTTTGACTTTCCGTGTGTCTCCACTACACAATAAATCGTGAATGCATTTCTCGACATCACGCATGCTGCCATGGCAGATTTCTTTCTCCTTGGTGAAGTCGTAGGTAACCGTCGGGAAATCGTAATCCCGGACGGTTTCGCACAACAAAGCAGCGTACTGCTTCAGCGGTAGTCTCTTCATGATCTGTTTCTATTTAGAGTGTTCGCAAAAAATCCGACAGTACAAAGTGTACCGCCACATAGGGTTATGCCACTCTGAGAACGGCTTGCGTTCGCAGAATACGTTCTCGGGATTTCGGTCATTAGAAGTTGTCAGAGGGGATCCAGCGATGTTTCTTCAGGAAGTCGTGAAACAGGTCGCGGCCTCTGCGTGGGCGTACAGGGTCGCCCTCATAAATTGAGTTTCTGCCGTACTCAGGGCAAGGCCAGTTCCACCAGCGACAACCTGGATGAGGCGTGCTGATGCACGGGATGCCGTATTGACAAACCACACTCTCGCCGTATTCACCGGCAAACCGGGAGACAAAGATGACCAGTTCCGGTTGATGCCGCTGAATGAACCAACACAATACCTCCTCAGATATCTTGCAATCTTGGGGCTCGACATGTCCTTCTATGCTACCGCCTTCCTTCGGCGCTGGCCGCATGAAATAGTTGTAGTAGGCGATGTGATGAAGAGGACGTTTCCCCGGTGCCAGAGTTAGACCGCCTTCCTCCAATATGCTTGTGATTTGCTTTTCGATTTCCCCAAAGATTCGGTGGCCCCGACGGGGCTGTTCGAAGAAGCCTCTTATTACACCTTCTGTGTGTATGTAGTCACGTTCTTTTTCTCCTCCTTGGCTACCGAGGTGACCCTCGTTTCTCTGGTACCAGTCTTCAGGATTAAGGTGGATAGTGGATCCGTGAGGCATATAGTGGCTCTCGCCGACCACCAGTAGCCGTTTGTAGCGGCTGTCCCGATACAGACTGCCAATCCAGGGCTGCATGCAGGGAAAATTTTCTAAATGGCCTGGCTTTTTCATGGTAGTCAGGATTCAATCGTCAGCATAGCATAGAGAGTTACAACCCCGCAAAGTTTACTTGAAAACCCCACCAAACGCAACCTGCAACCAAACCTCCCGTAGACACGATATACCCCCAGTACTGTCTTAACGAAAAACCGCCAACCCCCGGCCTGGGCTGTCGCACCCGTTACCGGCTCCCGGCAGCCCGGCAAGACGATTCCGGCTCGGATCGCCTTTCGTATTATATATAGAGGCCTTCCGGCGCAGAACCGAGGTCAGCCAAAACGTTATGCAACCGATCATCGAAGTCGAAGGAATCCGCAAGACCTACGGAGAAACCGTGGCGGTCGACGACGTGTCGTTTTCCGTACAGCCGGGCGAAATCTTCGGGATCATCGGACCGAACGGCGCCGGCAAGACGACGACGGTCGAAAGCGTCATCGGCCTGCGCAAGCCGGATCGGGGCCGGATATCGGTGCTGGGGCTGGACCCCGTCAGGGAGCGGGCCGCGCTGGCGCAACGCATCGGCGTACAACTGCAAGCCGCAGCCCTCGCCGAACGCATGAAAGTGTGGGAGGCGCTGGACCTGTTCTCCTCCTTGTACGCGCATACCGTCCCCTACGAGCCGCTCCTGAAACAATGGGGGCTGACCGACAAGCGCAATGCGGCCTTCGGAAACCTTTCCGGCGGTCAGAAGCAACGACTGTTTATCGCCCTGGCGCTGGTCAACGATCCGGACGTCGTGTTTCTGGACGAACTGACCAGCGGATTGGACCCGCAAGCCCGCCGGGCCACCTGGGAACTGGTCCGGACGATCCGGGCACAGGGCAAAACAGTGGTGCTCGTTACCCACTTCATGGATGAAGCCGAACACCTGTGCGACCGCATCGCAATCGTCGATCGGGGCAAAATCATTGCGCTGGACACGCCGGCCGGGTTAGTGAAAGCATTGGACCGGGAAGGACGTATCGTGTTCGATGTGGAGCCGGAATGCGACCTGTCGCCATTGCAATCTCTCCCGCAGGTAAAGGAAGTGACGCGCAGCGGTCGCCAGGCGATCATTTCCGGCGACACGGACGGACTGCTTGCCGCAGTGGTCGCCCGGCTGGAAGAAGAGCGCATTCCGTTCCGGAGCATGCGCACGGAACAGGCCGATCTGGAGGATGTCTTCCTGCGGCTTACCGGGCGGGCGATTCGGGCTTCATGACGACCGCGCGCCGCATAGCACAGCACACAGGGGAACGATCGCCGGGACGCGAATGCCCGATTCGCTTATCGCAGATCGGCAGCCATTTTCGCGTCCGTAACGGGAAAGCCGCATGACGACAACCACTCCACAGATTCGGCCCGCAACAGGAAGCGTTTTTGCTCCTTTCCTGCGCTCCTATGGCAAACTCACTGTCGTAAAGACGAAGCTGTTCCTGCGCGAGCCGATCGCCCTGTTCTTCAATCTGTGCTTCCCGGTGCTGGTGCTGGTGCTCTTCGGCTTCATATGGGGGAACGAACCGGGTGGCTATTTCAACCCGGGGTTCGGTTATATCGACATGATGACGCCGGCGTTGGTCGGGCTGATTATCGCCACGGTCGCTTTCATGACGATTCCCGTGGCCACGGCGAGCGACAGAGAGCAGAAGCTCCTGCGGCGCTATCAGGTCACGCCCATGCGTCCGATCGTCTATTTCACCGCAGACGTGAGCGTGTACTTCGGGGTGGCGCTGGTGGGCGCGGCGTTGTTGATCCTGGTGGCGAAACTGTTCTTCGGGCTGCGCTTCGACGGCAACTGGGCTGTTGTGCTGGCCGGCTTTACCCTGAGCCTTCTGGCGTTTATCTCGCTTGGATACATCATCGCCAGCCTGGCGCCCACCAGTAAACTGGCCCAGATAGCCGGGATGGTGGCGTTCTTCCCGATGATGTTTCTTTCGGGCATGACCATCCCTCTGATGGCTATGCCGCCGGGCGTCCAGGAGGTTGCAAACTGGCTGCCCCTGACCCATGTGGTGCATCTGTTGCAGGATATATGGCTCGACGGCGCCTGGAACAGCCTGTCCGGCCTGATTCTCGTGGGCGTGCTGGCCGTCGGCACAGCCGTCTCTACGGCAACGTTTCGCTGGGAGTAGGGGGGGCTTGTGCGGATAACCGGGACGGGGCGCCGTCTCCTCCTTTAGAACCGCCTCCAGCATATGCTTTCCTGTCGTCCCGGACAGGCCCCTTCTCCCGAAACCTTGCATTCAGCCGATGTCCAACCCGGTTTTCACGTAAAGTTATAATACCTGATTAGTTCTCAATCATCGTTTCCAGCTGCTTTATGCCGGAGCCGATGTCGGCTTTCGCCCTTGAGTTGTTGTCCTGGAGTTCTTCCAAAGGAACCTCGGTATCGGGCTGGTCCTGTGAAGCCTGATCCATTTTGTGCGCTGCTGGTCGTCCGAGATAATACTCGGCGTTGTCCACGGCCTTGCTTGCTACATCTCCGACCTCTTCGCTTGTCCAGTAGCCGTCAAGCACTTCAAGGGCGCGGGCAACCTCCTCGGCATGCGGAGAATTCGCTTCGACCAAAGCCTGCGTATGGCGTGCTATCTGCGGCTTGATGGCCTCCGGGTTTTCGCTCTCCAACAATGCGCTTAAAGCCGCATGAGACACCAACTGAGGAATGACTGCGCGCACGATCGGGTTTTGCGTATGCTCGGCCACGATCTTGTCGGCCTCTTTGCTCAGCTTCTCTGCGGTTATCTCACCTGCGTGATACTGTTTTGTCAGTTCGCGCATCTTCGTTCCGGCATCGTTGATAGCGTTGGATATCTCCGCTCCTTGCGGCTGATAACCTTCACTATCTTTGACAACCATAGCCGAATTGAACGAAGCATCTGTGCTTCCAACCGAAGCCGGAGACATGGAATCGGTGGCTGTGCCGCATCCTGCAAACAGGATTAGAGCCGCAATGGCGGTAAGGTTTTTGGTCGTTTTCATGGCTATTTCCGTTTGGTTTCGTGTTGGGTTGGGATTAACCGGATGGGCCGGTCTCATAAAAATAGACCCATTGATTGGGACCATCCTCGCACTCCCACGAGTAGCTGACAGTACCATCTTCATTACCGTAACCGCGAATGGAGCATCCGTCCCGCAAGGCCAGTCCTATAGCAATCATGACCACTACGGCGGCGGCGGCAGACAGCACGACCCAGCGCCGGCGGACAAGACGAAGCAGCGGTCGCATCTGGATTCTTCCTTCCTGGCCTGCACGAGACCCGGTCCGGACATGGGCGCTGAGAAACGCTCCTGTCCGGTCGCGTCGATCTGCATCGATGCCGGGCCACGTGGGATCGTTCCGAACGGTTTCCCAGGTCGCTGCGAGTTCGGAACGTTCATCTTCTTCGAGCGGCTTGAGGGCGTCCCAAACCGGATCGGAGGGTGGCGGTTTGTGCGCTGTCATGGCATGTGTTCGTTTAATCCATAGGCCCGGATCTTGCCGCGAAGAAACCGGAGTCCTTCCACCAGATGGTTGTTGACGGTCTTTCCGGAGATCGCCAGCACGTCGGCTATCTCCTGGTGGGACAGGCATTCGACACGGCTCAACTGAAACACTTCCCGGCGGCGTGGCGGCATCTCCGAGACCCACTGCTGGATGAGCCGATCCAGCTCCTGCCCGATGTAACCCGATTCAGGCGTTTCGCGCAAGGACGGTTCCCGATCCAACGCCACCTCGCTGCGGATGCGCCTCGTGCGATGCGTCTTATAGGCCAGGTTCCTCACAACCCGAAACAGCCAGGCTTTGATCGATTGCTCGGGATCGAGCTCCGCCCGTTTATGCCAGAGTTTGAGGAATGCTTCCTGTACGATATCGTAGATCATGTCCTCGTCTCGCGTCAACATCCAGGCATAGCGCAGCAGGGGCTCGGACAACGCCTGATAGAGCGCATCGAAGGCGTCGGCATTCGAGTGTCGCAG
>LXNI01000042.1_pt1 | contig 129977 bp, 116 predicted proteins | sample 809091 | NCBI WGS metagenome assembly LXNI01 (sample SAMN04870527, study PRJNA318959) | sponge metagenome | biome: 01000161; feature: marine sponge reef; material: water | host: Sarcotragus foetidus | place: Greece: Milos, Mediterranean Sea | collected 2013-05-29 | depth 5-7 m
CAAACCCCCTACCAACCCCCCAAACCAACCCCCCAAACCACTTGACAAACTGACAGGAACACTCCCCCACCACCACCCATCCGGTCGGAGCGTGGTCGGCCATACCCGGCCGGCTGCCGGGAATCGGCGGTTCGCTCCATCGAGCTGTCATGTTCCCTCCGGGCCGGCCGAACCGATCGGTCTCACCCCATCCGCCGGTATAGGTGCTTGGCAACAGGCAACGTATAGCGGGGGTGTGACAGATTCCGGGCCCTCCGGCCAGAAGCGCCGAAAGTCCCCAGGCTCATTGATGGACGGTCCCCTCGCATGATGGTCCGCACGCCGATGCCAACACGCGCCTTCGAGTCGCCTCGCGAGGAGCCAGGAACCCACCGCTCATCGACACCCGTCGGAGCCGGCCAGCCACGACTACATCCGGCAGCCGGGTTCAGAAGTCGCGGGGGTCCACATCCACCCGGACTCTCAGACCCTGGCGCCTCAGGTGGACGGCCACATCCCTGAGTTTCCGCCTCACTCCGGTGAGGTCGTCGCCCTGGACCATCCAGCGGAGGCGATCGCCCGCCCGGGCCGGGCCGTACACGATGGCGGCCTCGAGCGCATCGTCAAGGATCGACCCGTCATCGGTGCCCGCAACCTCCACCACCATCACCTCCCCGAAGGGCGGCAGGGCCAGGCACCTGCGGATATCCAACTCGTCCTTGAGAAACGCGAGAGGGTCGGCCCGGCGAAGGGCCTCGTAGAGAGGCTGTCGAATGTCCGCTGTCTGGAGCATCATCCTGGCTCGCCCGTTGCGCCGGACGGTGGCGCCCACCCGGGACAGCACCCCCAGGGCATCCTCCGCCGCCCGGTAGGTGGCGCCGCGCACCAAGCCGTCGGCGTCTACCACCACCGCCAGATCAACCCCGGGAACCGCGACCAGATCGGCCTCGGTTCCCACCATTACCTGCTTACCGGTCGGCACGTCGCCCACGCTGTCCCCGACCAGACGCCGGGCTTCCTCGGTCACCCGTCCGACCGCGGCGCCCAGCGGCTCGAACCGGGTCCCGCCGCATGACGAGCAACCTCCCAGTTCGGTCTCGCATCTCGAACAGGTGGTGCGATGATCGGGACGGGCGCCGCACCGGGGACAACTCCGCAACTGGCGGCACCTCACGCATCGGGCAGCCGGTGCGTAGCCACGCCGATGGGTGAAGAGGAACACCCGGCCGCCCCGGACCGCCGTACCGGCGATGGCAGCCCGGACCCGTTCGGCCAGCAACCCCTGTCCGGGGGGATCCTCGGTGCGGTCGACCACCTGCACCGGGCCCCATAGTCGCCCGGGCATCCGGACCATCTCAGGACGCTCGTACAGTGACTCGACAGCCGGGACCCTCCCTACGCCGACCAGCTGGAGGCCCTCGTGGGCTGCCCGCACCCGGGCTAAGCGACCGGCCACCACGGTCGGGGTCTGGCGTTCCTTCATACCGGGTCGGCCCTCCTCGACCAGTATCACCATCGACAGATCCCGGACCGGCCACCAGAGCACCCGCATAGTTCCTACCACCGCCAGACCTCCGGTCGTGGCGGCCTTCGACCAGGCGGCAGTCACCTCCGCGTCGCTCTGATCGCCCACCTCCACCACTCGGGCGCCCAAGTCGTACCTGAGCCCGGCAGCGAGGCGGGCAACCTCCACCACGGTGGGCGCCGCAACCAGCACCGACTTCCCGGCCCGCAGGGGTGCGCTGATTGCGCCCCGGATCAGGTCGGTCCAACGGGCGCCCGCCAGCGCCTGGATCGACCGGGAAGGTCCACCCGCGGCCGCGGCGGCGGCCACGTCGGACAGAGGTCCATCGGTCGGTGGGATACCCGGCAATGCGAACGGCGGAGGTCGCTTGGGCAGGTTCGGCGGAGCGGTCTTGGCCAGTACCCGGGCGAGCGGCGCCACGTAGTACTCCGCGGCCCAGATGAGGGTGGGAAGCATGGCTTCGCTGAACACCGAGATATCGGAGGAGAGAGCCCGGACATCCTTGAGGTTGTCAGGACCCTCGGATTCCGAGATCGATTCCACGCCGACCACGTAGCCGCGTACGCGGCGAGCGGCCAGGGGAACCCGGACGATGGCGCCCACCTCTACGCGACCCACCAGGGAAGGCGGAACCCGATACGAGAAGCCTTCATCCACCGCCAGGGTGGGTACGTCAGGAACTACCCGGGCTGCAACGGCCTGGGTCAGAGTCGGCTCGCCGCTTTCTTCAACTCACCGGCGTCGGAGGTCGATTCCCAGGGAAAGCCGGGGCGTCCGAAATGGCCCAGCGCAGAGGTCCTGGCGTAGATGGGCCGGCGCAGGTCGAGCTTCCGCAGGAAGGCCTCCGGTCGGAAGTCGAAGAAGTCCTCGACCAGCTGCTCCAGCTTGACCGGATCGATCGAGGAGGTTCCGAACGCGTCCACGTAGACCGAGAACGGGTTGGCCTTCCCGATGGCGTATGCCACCTGGATCTCGCACTGTTTTGCCAATCCGGCCGCCACGACGTTCTTGGCCACGTAACGGGCGAAGTAGGCCGCTGAGCGATCCACCTTGGTTGGATCCTTACCCGAGAAGGCGCCGCCTCCGTGCCGGGCGTAGCCGCCGTAGGTGTCGACGATGATCTTGCGCCCTGTGAGGCCGGCATCCGCCTCGGGCCCACCCTTGAGGAAGCGGCCCGCCGGGTTGACCAGCAGCTCGGTATCGCCGCCTATCAAGCTCGACCCGATCCCAGCCAGCACGTGCTCTCTCAGATCCTCCACCATCTGGTCGTCCTCCACATCGGCGGCGTGATGGGAGGAGATCAGCACCCGCTCCACCCGGACAGGCTTCGAGCCGTCGTAGGCCACGGTGACCTGGGTCTTGCCGTCCGGGCGCAGGTAGCCGAGCAATCCCGCCACCCTTACCTCGGTGAGGCGCTCGGCAAGGCGATGAGCCAGCTGGATGGGCGCCGGCATCAGTTCTTCGGTATCCCGGTTGGCGTATCCGAACATCATCCCCTGGTCACCCGCACCGAGCTGGTCCAGCTCATCGACAGAGCCCTGCCGAGCCTCCAGCGCCTGGCTGACACCGCCGGCGATATCGGCGCTCTGGCTCCCGAGGAGCACCTCGACAGGAATCTTGTCGGCGTGGAAGTCGACGTCGTCGTACGCGTAACCGATGTCGGCGATCGCCTCCCGGATCACGCTTTGCAGATCCAGCAGGCCGGCGCTGTTGGTGGTCTCACCGGCCACGATCACTTTCCTGGGTGTGACCATGGTCTCGCAGGCCACCCGAGCCTTGTGGTCCCTCTCCAGGATGGCATCGAGCACGGAGTCCGAGATCCGGTCGGCCATCTTGTCAGGATGGCCGGCGGTGACCGACTCGCTCGTGAAGTGACGGAGCATCATCGCGCCCATTATATGGAAACCGGAGGACGCTCCGTCTCAGGCTTCATCTTCTCTCAACACGGTCACGTGTGACCAGATCGCACCGGCAACGTCACGCTTGGTCATCATCTCCAGAGGGGTGCGCTCCCCCGCCGCCGAGATGATGGTCACCTGGTTGGTGTCGGTACCGAACCCGCTCCCCGGGCTGGTGACGTCGTTGGCCACCACGAAGTCCACCCCGTAGGTGGTCGCCTTGTGAACCGCCCGATCGACACCTCCGGTCTCCGCAGCGAAGCCTACGACGGTCGTTCCCGGTTCCACCCGCTCCACCAGCCCCGCCAGGACATTGGGAGTGGGCTCCAGGACGATCCGGGGAGGACCGTCGGAGCGGGCCAGCTTGGTAGTGGCCGGGCCGGCGGGCCGGAAGTCGGCCACCGCGGCTGCGAGCACCGCCACGTCGAGCGTCGAGGCGCGGGCCCATACCTGGTGTGCCATGTCCTCCGCGGACTCGACCGGCACCACCTCCACCGAGCAAGGCATGTCCGGCGGCGCGGTGGTGGTGACCAGCACCACACCGGCCCCGCGACGGGCCGCCTCCAGTGCCAACTCGTGACCCATCTTGCCCGAGGACCGGTTACCCACGTAGCGCACCGGGTCGATCGCTTCCCGGGTTCCTCCGGCGGTGACCAGCACCGTCAACCCGCGCAGGGTGTCATCGAACACCCCGGCTACGGACGCCAGTATCTCATCCGGCTCCGCCATGCGGCCCATTCCGGAGTCGCCCGCCGCCAGCGCACCGACCACCGGACCTACCAGGTGCCGGCCATCCCCCTCCAGTAGCCGGATGTTGCGGGCAGTGGCGGGCTGCTGCCACATCTCGGTATGCATGGCGGGCGCCAGCACTACCGGTCCGTCGAAGGCAGCCACCGTGGCGGTCAGGACATCATCCGCCAGTCCGTTGGCGACCTTGGCCACCACATTGGCGGTGGCGGGCGCCACCACCAGGGCATCGGCCCACCGAGCCAATTCGGTGTGCGGGCTCGGTCCGGCCTGCCTGGATCCGAAGAGCGTGGTCACCACGGCGTGGCCGGTAATAGCCGCCATAGTCTGCTCCCCCAAGAAGCGTAGGGCCCCATCGGTCATGACCGTCCGGACCTGCGAGCCCGCCTCGTCGAGTCGCCGGGCTAGGTAGGCCGCCTTGTACGCGGCGATACCCCCGGAGATGCCTAGTACAAGATGCCGGCCGTGTAACGCCGTGCTACCGGTCCTCGGGGTTCTCAACGGCGGTCCCCTCCACGGAGTCATCGGAAGCCCCAGGCTCGTCGGAACCCTCCGCCCCGGTCGACTCATCGGCGGCGGCTTCCCCAGCCTCCGGCGCACCCAGGGTTTCGGTGCCGGATACCGGATCAGCCTCGTCGAGCGGTTCGGTCTGGTAGGAAAGCAGGACGTCGAGAGTGTCCGGTTCCTGGCTCTCGGAGGTCTCCCCGGTGGCCACCTGCAATTTGTCGGCAGCGATCTCCTCGAGAGCGATGGTGAGGGGCTTGTGGCTGAGCGAATGAACCTGGGGCGGAACGTAGCGCCCGATCCCTCCCCCTAGCTGCGTGTAGTAGCTATTGATCTGACGAGCACGGCGTGAGGCCAGCAACACCAGGTTGAAACGCCCGCCGGACTTGCCGATTACTTCTTCAATTGGTGGCTCAATCATCTTGAGGATCGTCTTTCGGACCGGGGACGGGTCTGGCGCCGGGGTAACGGTCTGCTCTGTTGACAGCCGTCCGGACATCCGGACACCCTAGGCCTAGCTGGATGGTGGTCTCCCGAGTATACCGATTATCGACGCCACCGTCGTATCGAGATCTGCGTTGACCACCACGTGGGCGAAGCGATGCCAACCCCGCTCGATCTGGGACTCGGCCAACTCGAGGCGGGTGGCGATCTGCGCCTCGGTCATCCCCCGGCGCCCCCGCATCCTGGACTCCAACTCGTCGATACTCGGAGGCATGAGAAATATGGACAGAGCGTCGGGGTAGGCCGTCATCACCCGGAAGGCACCGTTCAGCTCGACATCGAGCAACACATCCTGGCCGGTGTCGAGATAGGCGAAGACCTCATCGTGGAGGGTTCCGTAGCGATTACCTGCGAACTCCGTCCACTCCAGCAACCGGCCTGCTTCGATCAGTTCCAAGAAGGCCTCGTTATCCATGAAGTAGTACTCAACCCCATCGGTCTCATCCGGCCGCCTGGCGCGGGTAGTGGCAGAGACGGCGAAGTGGAAGCCGTAATGAGGAGCCAAGGCTCGGATGACGGTGTTCTTTCCGACACCTGACGGCCCTGAGATGATTACCAGCCGACCGGGCCGGTGGCGGACTGAAGGTTCGTGGCTCAGCTGAACTTGGCGAGGAGGGCGCTGCGCTGCCGCGCTCCGAGACCCCGGACGCGCCGGTTACCGGCAATACCGAGCTCCTCCATGATCTGACCGGCCTTGACCTTTCCGGTTCTGGGCATGGAGGTGAGGACGGCGCTTACCTTGATGCCGCTCACCATGGGGTCGTCGGCGGCCTGCTCGAGCAGTTCACCCAGCGACAACGATCCGTTCTTGAGCAAGCTCTTGATCTCGGCCCGCTTGCGGCGCGCCATTGCGGCCTTCTCCAAGGCCCGTGCCCGTTGCTCGGCGTTCAGCTGCGGAGGTGCCATAAAGTTCCCTTACCGTTCCTTCTCTAGCTCTAATGTTCCGACCCGACATCATGCGCCGACAATCCTCGTACGGACCTCGGCGCCGGACTGACTCTAGCCCGCAACCCGTTCGCCTTCACAACCCGGACGAGGTTTAGGCGAGGCCAAGACCGGAGAGAATGTCGAGAGCAGCCCGGCCCGGTTCCGGCGCTCCGGTGATGGCCCGGCCTATCACCAGGTAGTGGGCGCCTCGCTCCATCCCTTCGGCCGGTGTCGCTGCCCTGACCTGGTCATGCGGGTCGACACCAACCGGCCGGATACCGGGTACCACCCGCAACAGTTGGGGAGCCACATCCGATATCACCCCCAACTCCCGGACCGAGGTGATCACCCCTTCGCAGCCGGCCTCGCCGGCTAGCCGGGCGCGCACCGCGGCCAGCTTCCCCGGTGTTACCGGCACCCCGGTCGCCGCCAGTGAATTCTGGTCGAGGCTGGTAAGAACGGTGATGGCGAGTATCCCCGCGGAGCGGGATCCCGCTCCCTCTCGCAGGCCCTCGACGGCCGCTTCCAGCATGGCCCTGCCTCCGGCCGCGTGGGCAGTGACCCATCGCGCGCCCGCCTCCCCCAGATGGCGCGCCGCCGCGCGGACGGTGTTGGGAATGTCATGCAGCTTCGCGTCAGCGAACACTGGCTTCCCCAGCCGGCCAATCACCCCCACGATGGCGGGGCCCGGACCGGTCAGAAGCTCGAGCCCGACCTTGAACCCACCAACATGGGGCGAAAGCTCCCTGGCGAGGCGGACAGCATCCTCACCGGTCGGAACGTCGAGAGCCACGAGGATGGGGTTGCGATTTCCGGTCCCGGTGGGGTTCGATCCGTCGGCCATGCCGCCTCCGTCCTAGAGGTGTCGTTCCAAGGGGTTGTGGACGGGCAATCCGTCAAGCGGTGGGCGTGTCCAGAATCCGGGGCACGAACTCCCTTGATACTTGGGAGGTCTGGAATGGGCCGGGCCGGACCCCTGCGAATGCATTGTACGCCTTGTCCAACTCACCGCTCTGAAGACTGTTCGGGCTGGTCGATCACCGGGGTCTTCGTCGCTCCAGCCCGGGGATTAGCACCACGGTCACCCCCAACCGCGTGCGTGCGTCGAGTCCGGTTGTCCAGAGGTCTTGGACTCGGGTGGGTGTTCTCCGAAGGAGAGGCGCGTCCGGTAGCCGGGCTCGCCCGCGGCTTCCTCCGAGGAAACGTGTTCCATCGCCACAAAGCTGAGCAAGGCGGCCATCAGAAGAAGCAACAACCACCACCACGGGAAGGCAAACCCCATCATCTCCAGACCGCTGACAGATCCGGGGCTCGTCGAGGACGACGAAAGCACTCCCGGTGCTGCCGAACCCTGACCAAAAGAGCCAGATACGGATCCGGGCGGTGTGCCGCCTCCCGTGCTGGCCTCGGCCCCGATTGTTCCGTCTCCGGCGCCAGCTTGCACCACCACGATGGTGAAGATCAACGTCACCTGCCGGGTCCCGGCGGTTGTGATGGTGTAGGTCACCGCGTAGCTGCCGGGCGTACCGGTAATGGTACCGGAAACGGTCCGGGTGTCTTCGTTGAAGGTCAGGCCCGCAGGCAAACCGGTCACTTCATAGGTCAGGCTCAGACAGTCACTTCCGCTCACACCTGGCAGGACGAGGGGATCTACGGAGGTGTTCACCGGGTAGACATGGCCCTCCATCGTTTCCAAGAAGTCGGCCAGCTCGTCCAAGAAGTCGGATGTCACCTGCGGGCAAGCCTGATCTTCGTTGCCATTGTTGGGGTTGTCCGGGCTCGGGTCCGGATCTGCGTTGGGGTCCGGGTCCGGATCGGGGTCAGGGTCGGGATCGGGATCGGGATCGGGATCGGGATCGGGATCGGGGTCCGGATCGGGATCGGGATCGGGATCGGGGTCCGGATCGGGATCCGGGTTGGTGTTGTCGTTGTCGGCAATTGCCGTGGTGACCACTGCGTCGCCAAGCAACGGTGCAGGACCGCCCCCGCCGCGCGGGCTGGCCAACTCGAACGTGAAAGACCTGCCGGGGACCGGACGAGCGTCGTCCACTGTCTGGACGTTGACGGTCAGTGTGGTTACTCCGGCCGGGAACCTCGCTACTCCTCGGGTCGGGGTGTAGCCGGGGTTGTCGGAAAGTGACTGCTGCGCCCGTGTCTGGGTTCCCGATGAGCTTGACGCTGGATCGGCGGTGGCGTAACGGACCGTCAAGGGCGCGATCGGAGCCTTATCAAGCGTGATCGTGTAGGTCGCGGTTTGCCCTTCGATCACTTCGGCCGGGCCTACGGCGTTGACGACTATCGGATCGCTTTCCGCGATGGTTACGCCTACTTGTTGCCCGCCCAAGGTGACCGAGAACGTCTCCTCCGCCTCCGGTAGACCATCGTCAGTCACGTTTATGGTTATGGTCCGGGTGGCCTGGGCGGGTGAGCCCGCGTAGAACACCACACTTCCGCGGGTTGGCGAGTAGTCATCCGCGGTAGCAGTGCCCGGAATCGTTCTCCAGGACGCGAGGATCGCTGTATCCGCCCTGGCAGTCAGGGTCACGGTTAGCGTGGCACTCTCGCCTTCCCGGACCGGTGCCGAGGGGCCGGTGATGCGTAGCTTGGACGGTGGTGAAGGGGGAGTAGACGGTGGTGAAGGGGGAGTAGACGGTGGTGGGTTAGGGTCCTTCGGGTTTGTTACGGTCTGATGTTGGTCTGAATCCGACGGGCTGATGGTCGCCGTCGCTGATCCCGCACCTGGATTGATCAATACTTGGTCCGCCAGATCCCCACTGATGGAGCCAAGCGTCACCGTGAGAGTTTCCTCCCCTTCCGACAGCGTGTCGTCGGTGACGGTGACAGAAACCGTCTGGGTTGTCCCCGAAGGAGAATTCGCTGGAAAGGTGAGCGTTCCAGAGTCGGGGCTCCAATCATCCCCCGAATCGGAGCCGGTCGCCCAATCCACGGATATTTCCGACATGACCGTGCTGGAAAGGGTCACCTTGAAAGTCGCCACCTCTCCCTCCGCCACTGAGCTGTCTGGGCCCGTGATCTTCAACCTGGCGGTGTCATTGTCGGTGAGGGTGATGGTGGCCGGGGCCACAGTACGCCAGTCGGAGGTTCCCTTTATGACGATGGTTTCGTCCGACTCGACCCGCCCTTCATCCCTCGGGGTCAGAGTGAAGGTCGCGGAGGCCGACGCGTTGTTCTTCGGTATGGTGATGGTCGGCAAACGCGGTGGTCGTGTAATCGGCGTTTTTCTTAGCCGTGCCGCCAAGGGAGAGCGTTACGGTTCTCGGCTGGGAAAACGTCGTGCCCCTTGTCGCGGTCACTTCCACGCTGGTGGGGTAGTCGCCCTCTCCTAGGGTCACCGGAGAGACAGACAACACGATCTGGTTACGATCGTTATCGTAGATGGAGGTCTGACTGGTTGTCAACGTGCGGGTTCCGTCCGCGTTCTTGACTACGAAATCGAATCTCTCCGTCAACTCCCTTAGGCGGTCAGGCGTGATAGGAACCGACACGACCTTGGCGCCTGAATCGGTTTGGGCGAACGTCACCGTGCCGGACACAGCGGTGTAATCCTCTCCGGCTTTAGCGGTGCCGTCAACGGTTGAGTATGTCCGTACCATGTCAGTAGTTGGGATTACACCCCTGGGACTCAGATAGATAGTAAAAGCTGCCGCAGTGCCTTCGTACACGAACAGAGGGCTGCCCACTATCATGCTGATCGGGTCGGATGCGGCGATGACCGCGCTTGCCGATCCTGCACCACTCTTGATCGACACGTCGTCAGCTTGGTCCCCGCTGATGGACTCGAGCGCGACCTCCAACGTCTCGGCCCCCTCCGACAACATGTCATCGGCGACGGTAATGGAGAATGTCTGGGTTGCCCCGGCGGCGGAATTCGCCGGGAAGGTGACCGTTCCCGAGTCGGGGCTCCAATCATCGCCTGAGTCCACCAGCCGCTTTGAACTACCCGTCCAGCGCCGGTCATGGTGCAGATATCTATTGCAGGACAACGCCAACTAGGTCGGACAACCGTTCGATACCATGAGTCCGGCACCAATTCTCCAGCTCGCGGTCGATGCGTCGCGCCGCCCGGGGCTCCGCGAAATGGACCGTGCCGATCGCCACCGCGCCGGCTCCCGCCATGATGTACTCCACCACGTCCGCGCCCCTGGTCACGCCACCGCAACCCAGGATCGGAAGTCCGGGAAGCCGCGTAGCCACCTCCATGACGGCCCGCAACGCCATGGGTTTGAGCGGGGGGCCGGAATAGCCGCCGCTGCCCATAGCTACCCGAGGGGTCCTCGACTCGATGTCGATGGCGGCCCCCCACACGGTGTTGCCGATCACGACCCAATCAGCGCCGGCATTCCAGACCGATCCGGCCACCGCCACGATGTCCGAGGCGTTGAGTGACAGCTTGGCCGAGACCGGACCCGAGGTGGCGTTCCGTACGGCCTCGACCACGCGGGCAGACGCATCCGGATCGAGGGCGATCAGACCGTGTCCGTCGAGGTTGGGGCAGGACAGGTTGACCTCCACCGCTTCCACGCCGCCCTCCTCGAGGCCCCTGGCCACCTCGGCGAAGTCGTCCGGTTGATGACCGACCGCCGAGCCCCAGACAGGGACGCCGACGCCGGCCAGCCGGGGACCGAACTCCGCCAGCCAGGCTTCGATGCCGGGGTTCTGGATGCCGATGGCGTTCAGCATGCCCGCTCCGGCGGGCGCCAAGCGGGGAGGCGGGTTACCCGCCCAGGGCTCGGGCGCCACGGACTTCGCCACCAGCGCCCCGTAGTAGTCGGGAGACGCCACCGATACGAAATCGACGGCCGAGCCCACCGTTCCGGATGCTCCCACCAGGGGAGAGCGGAGCGTCACCGGCCCCAGCGCCATCGAGCGGTTCAGCGGTGCCAATCCTGCAGGCTCCGAACCTCGTATACAGCCCCGGGCGAACCACGCAGGCTCCGGATCACCGCCTCGGCGCCGGCCACCGTGGTGACGATAGGGACCCCGCGCGCGGAGGCGGCCCGGCGCATCAGCCGACCATCTCCCCTGGCCCGCCGCCCCTGGGGCGTGTTGATGACCATGTCGACCCGGCCCGACTCGATCTGCCATACCGTGTCATCGGGACCCTCGCCGACCTTGGGCACAGCTTCGGCCGGTATCCCTCGGGCTTGCAGGACGCCGGCTGTTCCGGGCGAGGCCACCAGGCGCAAACCCAGGCTGTGAAGGGCCTCCCCGATCCGGGCGCCGGCCGGCTTGTCCGGATCCGCGAACGAGAGGAACACCGTTCCTGCCTCCGGGATGCCGCTTCCCGCCGCCATCATGGCCTTCGAGTAGGCCACTCCCGGCCCCGGACCGATCCCCATCACCTCTCCGGTTGCCCGCATCTCGGGTCCGAGCAAGGTGTCCTCCTCGGGGAACCTGTCCCAGGGCAGCACTGCCTCCTTGCACGCCACGAAACGCGGTTCTCCCGGCGCGGCATACATCCCTTCCGCCACCAAATCCTCCAGCACGGCCCCCATCATCACCCGTGAGGCGATCTTGGCGAGCGGAATGCCCTTGGCCTTGGATATGAACGGCACCGTCCGGGATCCGCGCGGGTTGGCCTCCAACAAGAAGACATCTTCCCCCTTTACCGCGAACTGGAGGTTGATAAGTCCCCTTACCTCGAGCGCCCTCGCCAGATCTTCCGTCGCCCCTACGATCGTCTTGCGGGCAGCCGCGCTGAGGGTGGGGGGCGGGGTGATGCAGGCCGAGTCGCCGGAGTGGACGCCGGCCTGCTCGACATGTTCCATGATGCCTCCGACCAGCAGTTCCTTCCCGTCGTATACGGCGTCCACATCGACTTCTGTGGCCGCCTCGAGGAAGCGGTCGATCAGGACGGGCGCCGAGGCCAGATCGAACCCGGCCTGCTGATCCCTGCCGTACAAGTCGGCTAGGTAATTGTCGAGCTCATCCCCCGAGTAGACCACCCGCATGGCGCGGCCCCCGAGCACGTAGGAGGGGCGCGCCAGCACCGGGAAGCCGATGGAATCCGCCACCCGGGCCGCCCCTCCGGGGCTGGTGGCGGTGCCGTGAGGAGGCTGGACGATGCCCAGCTGCCGGCACAGGGCCGAGAAGCGCTCCCGATCCTCCGCCTCGTCGATGCGATCCGGAGGGGTCCCGGCGATGGGCGCTCCGTTGGCCTCCAGACTTCCGGCCAGGTTGAGCGGGGTCTGGCCGCCCAGCTGGACCACAACCGCCACGGGATCCTCGGCATCGCAAATCTCCAGTACGTCCTCCACCGTCAGGGGCTCGAAGTAGAGGCGGTCGGAGGTGTCGTAGTCGGTGGAGACCGTCTCGGGGTTGCAGTTGACCATCACGGTCTCGTACCCGGCCTCCTTGAGAGCGAAGGAGGCGTGCACGCAGCAGTAGTCGAACTCGATGCCCTGGCCGATCCGGTTGGGACCGGAGCCGAGGATCACCACCCTGGGCCGGCCGGACGCCTCCACCTCGCTCTCGTCCTCGTAGGTGGAGTAGAAGTAGGGGGTCCGCGCTTTGAACTCGGCTGCGCAGGTATCGACCCGCTTGTAGGTCGGACGGATGCCGGTGGATCGCCGGAACTCCCGGATGTCGGCCTCGGGCGTACCCCAGACGTAAGCCAACTGCGCGTCCGAGAACCCCATCCGCTTGGCCTCCCGGACCAGGTCGGCCCCGGGTGCGCCCACCGTCTCCAGCTCGGCCCGGAGCTCGTATATCTCCGCCATCTGGTCCAGGAACCAGGGATCGATGCCGGTGGACCGGGCCAGGTGCTCCACGCTCCGACCACGGCGGATCGCCTCCCCCATCTGGAAGATCCGGCCGGAGCTGGGAACCGCCACCGCCTCATCCAGGGCCCGGTCGGACATGGCCTGCAACCCCCTCTCCCCCGGATCGGCGTTGAGCCCATGCCGGCCTGTCTCCAGACTCCGCAGCGCCTTCTGCAAGGCCTCGGGAAAGGTGCGCCCGATGGCCATGGCTTCACCAACCGACCGCATCGACGTGCCCAGCCGGTCGGGCGCCATCGGGAACTTGGCGAAGTCGAAGCGAGGGATCTTGACCACCGTGTAGTCCAGCACCGGCTCGAAGCTGGCCGGCGTGGCGCCGGTGATGTCGTTGGCGATCTCGTCAAGGGTGTATCCAACCGCCAGGAGGGCGGCGATCTTGGCGATCGGGAATCCGGTGGCCTTGGACGCTAGGGCAGAGGACCGCGAAACGCGGGGGTTCATCTCGATGATCAACCGGCGCCCGGTGAGCGGATCCACCGCGAACTGGACGTTGGAGCCCCCGGTTTGCACACCGATGGCCCGGAGGCAGGTGATGGCATCGTTCCGCATCTCCTGGTATTCCCGGTCCGACAGGGTCTGGATCGGGGCCACGGTGATCGAGTCGCCGGTGTGGACGCCCATCGGGTCCAGGTTCTCGATGGAGCAGACGATGACCGCGTTGCCGCGCCGGTCGGCCATCACCTCGAGTTCGTACTCCTTCCAGCCCACCACCGACTCCTCCACCAGGATCTCGCTCACCGGGGAGGCGGCGAGGCCGCGCCGGGCGATCTCCAGGAAGGCCTCCTCGTCGTCGGCCACGCCGGTGCCGCCCCCGCCCAGGATGAATGATGGGCGGACCATCACCGGGTAGCCGATGTCCGCGGTCGCCGCTACCGCCTCTCCCATCGATCGGGCGTAGCTGGAACGGGGCGACTCGATGCCTACCGCCGCCATCGTCTCCTTGAACAATCCCCGGTCCTCGGCCCGTTCGATGGCATCGAAACCGGCGCCGATTAGTTCCACCCCGAGGCGGTCTATCACACCGGTCCGGGCGAGATCGGCGGTCACGTTGAGCGCGGTCTGCCCGCCGAGGGTGGGCAGCAGGGCATCGGGTGACTCCCGTTCCAGAATCCGGGCCACGATCTCCGGCGTGATCGGTTCGAGGTATGTGGCATCGGCAAACTCGGGGTCGGTCATGATGGTGGCCGGGTTGGAGTTGACCAGGATCACCCGGTAACCCTCCGACCTTAGAACCTTGGCCGCCTGGGTACCCGAATAGTCGAACTCGCAGGCCTGGCCTATCACGATCGGGCCCGAACCGATGACCAGGATGCTCTCGATGTCGGTGCGCTTGGGCATCAACGGTCCACCGTTCCGAGCCCCATCAGGCCCAAGAAGTCGTCGAACAGTCCCAGCGCATCGTGGGGGCCGGGCGCCGCTTCCGGGTGGTACTGGACCGACATTGCCGGAATGTCCAGGCATCGCAGCCCTTCCAGGGTCCCGTCGTTGAGGTTCTGATGGGTAGGCCGCACCTCGCCGAAGTCACCTTTGACCTGCCGGGGAAGGAGGTCGGGACCGGCAAGACCCTCCCGCTCGGGCGCCTCCCGGCCCGCCAACGACCAGAGGTCGACCGCGAACCCGTGATTCTGGGCGGTGATCTCCACCCGTCCGTCCTCCAAGCGGCGGACCGGGTGGTTGCCGCCGTGGTGCCCGAAGGGGAGTTTGAAGGTTGTGGCGCCGAGGGCGAGGCCGATCACCTGGTGGCCGAGGCATATACCGAACACCGGAACGGCGCCAAGCAGCGCTCGCACGGTGCCGATGTTGTGTTCCAGCGGCTCGGGATCACCAGGCCCGTTGGTCAGGAAGACCCCGGTGGGGTCGAGACCGAGAATGTCCTGGGTGGTGCAGGTCGCCGGCAGGACATGGACCTCCAGCCCGCGGTCGGCAAGCCGCCTACCGATGTCGCGTTTCATGCCGAGGTCGATGGCGACCACCCTGCCCGCCGGATCACCGTCAGGATCGAACCGGTATGGCTCGCGGGTGGATACGCCGGTAGCCAGGTCCTGCCCTTCCATGCGAGGCGCCTCCGCCGCCAGCGCCGCCAGTTCCCCCGGCGCGACCCCGGCGCCGATGGCGACCGGCATCGCCCCTCGATCCCGCAGGTGGCGGGTGAGCCGTCGGGTGTCGAGGTCGGCGATGGCCACCATCCCGTGGGCCCTTAGATAGCTTGCGAGCGTTCCCTCGGCCCGCCAGTTGGAGTGCCGCCGGGACAGTGAACGGACGATCAGGCCCCGGGCGGCGGGGCGGGAGGCCTGATCGTCGTAAGCGCTGACCCCGTAGTTGCCGATGTGCGGCGAGGTCATGACCACCACCTGGCCGGCATATGAGGGATCCGACAGCACCTCCTGGTAGCCGGTCATGGAGGTGTTGAAAACGGCTTCGCCCACCCTGACCCCTTCCACGCCCACCGGCCTGCCCTCGAAGACCTCTCCGTCAGCGGTAACCAGGAATCCGCTGCTCATCGGAGTGCTCCGGACACCTGAGCGCGCGCCGGCATGTGGAGTTGTGCGGAGTCATGCGTGAGCCGGCCATCGCGGAACGTGAAGCGGACCCGGCCGGTCAGCGGTACTCCCGCGAACAGGGAGTTGGACGACTTGGACAGGAATAATTCGGGAGTCCACTGCTCGTGCCAGTCCACCACCACCAGATTGGCCGGGATCCCGGGTTCGATCCAGTTGCCGTGCCCCTCAAGCGAGGCGATCCTCGCCGGGGTGACCGACATTCGCTCGAACAGCAGCCGGGGATCCGGTTCGAGGACGGTGCGGACGGCGGAGAAGGCGGTTTCCAGTCCGGTGACACCCTTGGGCGCCTCCTCGAACGGAACATCCTTCTCGTGGGCGGCGTGGGGGGCGTGGTCGGTGGCGACCGCATCGATCACACCCTCGCGCAGCCCGTCGCGGAGCGCCTCGATATCGGCAGGGGTGCGAAGCGGCGGATACATCTTGGCCACCGGATCCATCGACAACACCTGCTCTTCGGAGAACCAGAGGTGATGCGGGGTCACCTCGGCGGTCACGGTCACCCCCCGACCGCGGGCGGCCTCGATCAACTCCAAGGTCCCCGCACAGCTGGCGTGCTGGACGTGGTAGGCGGCGCCGGTCAGCTCGGCTACCGCCAGATCACGGGCCACGATCACCGTCTCGGCCTGGGCCGGAATCCCTCCCATGCCGAGCAACGAAGACACCCGGCCCTCGTGCATGTGCCCGCCCCGTCCGAGGCCAGGATCCTCGGCATGCTGGGCGATCACCCCACCCCTCGACTGCAAGTACTCCATGGCCCGCCGGAGAAGGCCCGAGTCGGCCACCGTGACCCCGTCGTCGGTGAAGACCCGCACGCCGGCGGCGAACAGGTCGTCCAGATGGGATAGCCGGAGGCCGTCCATCCCCATCGTGATGCAGCCGGCCGGGATCACGTCGACCAGCCCCACTTGCCGGCCCCGGTCGCTGATGTAGCGGGCCAGGTGACCCGAGTCGGTGGGCGGATCCGTGTTGGGCATGGCAACCACCGCGGTGAAACCGCCGGAGGCCGCCGCCCGGGATCCCGAGGCGATGTCCTCCTTCCATTCATGGCCCGGCTCGCGGAGATGGGCGTGGAGGTCCACGAAACCAGGCCCCACCACCAGGCCCGAGATGTCGATGACCTGCCGACCTTCCCGGGTGCCCTCCGGTTGCGGTCCGACTGCGGCGACGCGGCCGCCCTCGATGAGCACGTCGGTACGGATCTCGCCGCGCTGGGTGAGAGCGCTTCCGCCCGCCAGGAGGATCCCGCTCATCACTTGCCCCCCAGCAGGCGGAACAGTATGGCCATCCGCACCGCCACCCCGTTGGTCACCTGGTCCAGGATCAGGGTCCGGGGATGCCCGGCCACCATGTCGTCGATCTCCACCCCCCGGTTCATGGGCCCGGGGTGAAGCACGACCGCATCGGCGGGAAGGCGGGCGAAGCGGTCACGGGTCATGCCGTAGCGGGATACGTACTCGCGCAGCGAGGGAAACACCGAGGCTCCTCCCCGCTCGGTCTGGATCCGCAGCAGGTAGGCGGCGTCAACCGCCCCCACCACCGCGTCGAGGTCGTCGGTCGTCTCCACAGGCCATCCCACGCAGTCCACCGGTTGGAGGGTCCTGGGCGCCACCAGTATCACCCTGGCGCCCAGCGTGGCGAGGGCGAACACGTTGGATCGAGCCACCCGTGAGTGCCGGATGTCACCCACGATGGCCACCCGCAAGCCGTCCAGATCCCCGAATCGCCGGCGCAGGGTGAGGGCGTCCAGCATGGCTTGCGTGGGATGCTGATGTGCGCCGTCACCGGCGTTGATGACCTGGCACCCGGTCCATCCGGCTACCCGCCACGGGGCGCCGGTGGCCCGGTGGCGCACCACCATCAGGTCCACACCCATCGCTTCGATGGTCAACACCGTGTCCTTGAGGCTCTCCCCCTTTGTGAGGGACGAGCCGGATGCGGAGAAGCTCATCACGTTGGCCGACAGTGCTCGGGCGGCCCGCTCGAACGACAGCCGGGTGCGGGTGGAGTTCTCGAAGAACAGGTTGGCCACCAGCTTGCCCTGGAGAGCGGGGACTCTGGGAATGGGGCGGGCCAGTACCTGGGTGAACTCGTCGGCCAGGTCAAGTATCTCCTCGAGATCCTGCCGTGGAAGGTCTTCGGTGGTGAGGAAGCTCAACTCCGTACCCGCTGTACCCAGACGCCATCCTCGCCCCCGTCGATCTCGCCCAGCCTTACCGAGACCCGTTCGGCGACAGAGGTGGGCAGATTGCACCCAACGTGGTCGGGACGTATCGGAAGCTGGCGGTGACCCCGGTCTACGAGTACCGCCAGGCGCACCACCTCCGGCCGTCCGAAGTCGTTCAGGGCATCCAGCGCAGCCCGAACGGTGCGGCCCGTATAGAGGACATCGTCCACCAGCACCACCGTCCGGTCGGTGATGTCGGCCGGAAGCTGGGTACCCGAGAGTGGTGTGGTGGGCCTGCCCGACAGGTCGTCGCGGTGCAGGCCGATGTCCAGGGCACCCACCGGCACCCGGGCGCCTCCGACCTCCTCGATCACTGTGGCGATACGGCGGGCCAGAGGCACGCCTCGGGTGTGGATCCCGACCAGCACCGGAAGGATGTCCCTCGACTTCTCGATGATCTCGTGAGAGATGCGGGTCAGCGACCGCCTGACGTCGGCGGCGGCCATCACCATGGGCATCAGCTACCTACGTCCTCCTCAAGGCCGCGCGTCAACCGGAAGGGGTGAGGGGAAGCGGTGCGGGAAGGCACACCGGAGCGAACTCGCCGCGGCTCGGGCGCCGCTCGGCGCGGAACTCGGATCTCCTTCCCGGCCTCACCGGACCGGATTAAAGGTTCGGGGCAACGCTAGCAGCCACTCGGGTGTCCCGGATCCCGGGTCCTTTCTTGATGGGGCCGCGCGGGAATGTGGGGAGGTGGTGGAGGCGGTTCACGGCACCGTCACATGAGCCGTAGGCGCCTCGTGTGCATAGAACCGGTTGTCCGGGCCTCCTGAGTAGACGACTCCTTTGTTGACCGTGTACCTCGGAGCGTCGTCGAACCAGCCGATCTCGAAAGACCACGGCAGGATCGACCCGTCATCCGGATCCGCCGCATCGACAGCGAACAGGTAGCCTTCGCTGGTTTGCCCATATAAAACTTTGTCGACCACGGACAGGGCGTGGTTGGTGGCGTCATCAGTAGACAGCGTCCACATCAGATCTCCGGTAAGAGCATCCAGGGCGAATAGGCGCCCCGCCTCCGCCGACCCCCCGATGAGCGCGCCACCGGCCACGACGGGGGCGGAGCTGAGCTCGCCGGTCTGGTAGCTCCAGATCTCATCTCCGGTGTCGGCGTCCAGCGCACGCATGTGCTCGCCGGGGGCCAGGTAATAGACCCCGTCAAACAGCAACGCCGGAAAGTCGCGGGCAGGAAACTCCTCGGTGTTCACGCTCCAGACAAGCTCTCCGGTGACCTCGTCGAAAGCGTAGGCCTGGTTGATCACCGTCAGGTACACCACGCCCTCCAGCACGGAAGGAGCTGACTCGACGTAGCCTCCGACCTCTGCCTGCCACGCGGTCTCCCCGGTGGCGGCGTCCAAGGCGTAGAAGGTTCCGTAATCCGCTCCTTGGGCATAAACGCGGGCGCCATGGACGGAGGGGACGAGGCGTTCATCGACCGGGTAGGGATGTTCCGCCACCCAGACGAGGGTTCCCGTCGCGGCATCCACGGCGTGGACCGCCCGATCGTTCTCGGTGCGGGCGGGGAAGTAAATCAACCCATCCCCCACCGCTGGTGAGTACCGGATCGGGTACCCGGTGTCGTAACGCCACAGTTCCGCTCCGGTGGCGGCGTCCAAGGCGTAGAGATGGTTGTCGTCGGCGCCGAAATAGACCGTCCCATCAGACACTGTGGGAATGGAGCGGATCGGATCATCGGTCGAGAAACTCCAAACCAACTCACCGGAAGGCGCCGAGAGGGCATACAGACTGCCGTCGTCGGCGCCGAAGTAGACCACTCCGTCAGCCACCGCCGGCGCGGTGAGATCCCATCCGCCGGTCGCGAACGACCAGATCAACGATCCTCCGCGCCCTCCGGACTCATCGACTGCGGCCGAGTCCGGCGAGGTGACCGGCCGGCAAGCCTCCAGCATCTCGAAGAGATCTTCGGACGCTTCGCCCGCGGCGGCTTTCTGCATGGCTTCGACGAGTGCTTCCGGACCTCCCAGCCGCTCGAACAGGCAGGCGACGCTCTCCCGATCCTCGACCTGCATCCCCAGATTCGGGGCATAGGCGTTCCATTCGTCGTCGGTCATGCACGCGACGGAGGCGCTCAAGGCCGCCATACCGAGCCCGAGGGAATTGACGGGGTCTTCGTTCTCAGCGGGGGGCGACAGCACTTCGTGGAGGTCTATGGACACCAACCCTTCCCTGATGCAGCCTGAGGTCTCCGGCGTGAGCGGATCAGCAAGTCCGACGAGCGAAGTGATGAATAGCCTCAGGATCGTCTCGTCCTGAAGGCAGCCGATCACGACGGCGGCCTCTCCCGGAGGGCTACTGCCGGGGGCGCTCTCTGCGACCCGCGAGAGTACTCGCAGGCCTATGTCGTTCTCTTCGAGGCAGGAGCGTTCCTCTTCGGATATCCCGGACAGGAACTCTCGGAGATCGTCGGGATCGTCGAGCCGGAGCGGCGCGATTGCCCGTGATACGGATCGACCCCCACTCTCCGCGACGGTCGTCGGGCTAGGCGGCTCGGTGACCGTGCTTGACGGGGCGGTGCTCATGGACGAGGCCGGGGCCGACGCCAGGGTGGTGACGGTGGCCTCCGGCTGCGAAGTGACCGCCGATGGTTCGACCTCAGAAGGGTCTTCGGCGGAGCAAGCCGACATCAAGCTCAGCGACATCGCCATCGCTAGGGAGAAGGTCAGCTTGGACACGGTCCTTCCCCGGAGGTCGAAAGGATGTGACCCTTGCTGCCCGCGGGGATCCGGGGAAGTCGCATGGTCCGGGTCTGTGGATGTGGGTGATCCGTATTCCGAACTTTCGGATGGGAAGGGACAGGCCACCTGGATCTTTCGCCTCGTCGCAGCTGTCGGGAGCAGGCCAAGGCTACAACGACGGTTCGTCCGCCGCCGGGATTCGGGACATGTCACCGGCGCCATCCTCGGCCCGCGCCTGCCCGGCGAGTGTGGCGAGCACGCCGTTTACGAAGGCGCCGCTCTTCTTCGTCGAGTATCTCTTGGCCAATTCGATTGCTTCGTTCAGCACCACCCCCGTCGGGGTTGACTCGTGAAGAAGCTCGTACAGAGCGAGGCGCAGGATGGCTCTATCCACCACCGGCATCCGGTGGAGTGGCCAGCGCTCCGACGCCGCGGCGATCCGCCGGTCGAGATCACGTTGATGCGTTCTGACACCCACCGCGTAGCGCTTGGCCTTGCCGGCGAGTCGGGTAGTCGGGTCTACATCCCTTCGGAGGTCAGCCTGGTAGAGAGCGGCCAGCGCCACGGCCCGCGGGTCGCGGGCGGCCTTGGAAGCACGATCGACCATCTCCCGTCACCGTCAAGCCCGCGAGATGTAGGTGCCTGAGCGGGTGTCCACCTTGATAGTGTCACCGGCTTCGAGGAACAACGGGGCCTGCACCATCAGACCGGTTTCGAGCGTGACCGGCTTGGTGGCGCCCGACACCCGATCACCCCTGACCGCGGGTTCCGCCATCGTGACCTCCAGCTCGACCGAGGCGGACAATTCGACCCCGATCGGGTTGCCTTCGTACAGAGAAAGCAACACGGTCGCACCCTCAACGATGTAGTTGGTGGCCTCGCCCACGTCCTCTTCGGCAATCGCGAACTGGGCATAGGTCTCGAGATTCATGAAGTGGTAGCCCATGTCGTCCCGGTAGAGGAACTGATGGTCCCGGCGGTCGATGATCGCCTGCGGCACGTTCTCATCGGCGCGAAACGTGCGATCGACCACAGCGCCGGTGCCCAGGTTCTTCAGCTTCATGCGGACGAATGCCCGTCCCTTGCCGGGTTTTACGTGCTGCTGCTCGACTATCAGGAACAACCCGTCCGGCAGGTCGAGCGCCATGCCCGATTTCACATCGTTGGTGGAGACCATGGGGCAATTCTAGGAGGGTCGCTCGAGACGAACGCTGTTCTGCGATTCCGCGGGCCGCTCCAGGATCGAGTCGCGGCGTTGGTTCGGTTGGCGGTTGGGGTTCGGAGGCTGGTCCGACCTCGAATCTCTGCGCCAGTTGCGGGCCGCAGCCGGCCTCGGGATGTCGAGGTCGACGCAACAGCCTCGGACGGTGGGTTGCCATCAACGAACCACCCAAGAAGCGTGTTTCCGCCTCCTAGGAGTTCGCGAGGCGGTAACCGACGCCGGACTGCGTGAAAATGTACGAGGGATTCCTAGCGTCGTCCCCGAGCTTCTGGCGCACGTTCTTGATGAACGAGCGCAGGAGGCGCTGATCCGCCGGGTGGTCCTGGCTCCATACGCTCTTCAGCAACTGGTCGTGGGTCAGCACCCGTCCGGGATATCGGGAGAGCTCGAACAAGAGCTTGTACTCGGTCGGAGTGAGACGGACGGGTTCGCCTGCCACGGTCACGGAGCGTTCCAGGTAGTTGATGACCAGGTCGCCGTGCCTGTACGGCTCGATCCCAGCATGCGGAAAGGCGGCAACCTGACGGAGCGCTGCTCCGATCCTGGCCACGAGTTCGGCCGGGGCGAACGGCTTTACAACATAGTCCGCGGCTCCTAGCTCGAACGCCTTGGCGATGTCCTGGCCTTGCCGGCCGGACAGGACAATGACCGGGATGCGGAAATCGGTTCGGATTCGTTCCAGCAACTCGAACCCGTCGGCTCCGGGCAGAACCAGATTCACCAGCACGAGTCGCGGTCTCTCCGAGTCGAGCAGGTTGCTCACCTCGTTCGCGTCGCCGGTTACCACCGGAATGTAGCCCGCCTCGGCGAGGGTGTTGCGGACGTAGCGAAGTATCTGAGGGTCGTTGTCGACCACCAGAATACGGTCGCTTGCTCCAGACGTATGCGTGGGTTCACTTGGTCCGCCGGTGGGTTCAGCTAGCCGACCACCGGTGGTTTCGTCAGCAGCCGGAATAGTGAATGTGAACCTCGTTCCGCTTCCTTCTCCGTCGCTCTCGGCCCAGATACGACCGCCGTGGGCCTCCACGATGCCCTTGCAGATTGCGAGACCGAGACCGTGGCCGCTAAGCCGGGCGTCTTCCCCGGTGTCGATCCGGGCGAACTTGGTGAAGAGGTGAGGTAGGTGCTGGCTGGCTATACCTTTTCCTTCGTCGTTGACCGATATCACGACGTGGGCGTCGTGAAGCCGTGCTGTCACCCGGATGGGAGACCATTCCCTGGAGTAAGTCGATGCGTTGGAGAACAGGTTGTGCAACACCTGGACGATCCGCCTGCCGTCCGCGGCGACCCGCGGCAAGCCCGGCATCACGTCGACCTCGATGCTGTTGCGATAGCCACCGCTGAGGAATGCGTTCCTCGCCCGGTCGATTACATCCGCCACCTCAGTCGGTTCGGCAACCACCGAAAGGGTTCCTGCCTCAATCCGGCTCAGGTCCAAGAGGTTGTTGATCAGGTCCCGCATGTGATCGGCCTGTTCCTCGATGATGCGGAAGAACTGCCGGATTTCGGCCGGGTCGAGCGGCGATGCGGCTCCAAGCACCGTAGCGGCGGAACCCTTGATCGACGTCAGCGGGGTTCTCAACTCGTGGCTGACCATCCCCAAGAAGTCGTTACGCAGCCGCTCCATCTCCTCGAGGGGGGTGATGTCTTGGATGGTTGCCACGACAGCGACGAGTTGGTCGTCCTCCGAGCGGATGGGTGTGGTGTTGATGAGGGTGGTCACCTGGTCGCCGGATGGACGGACGATTACCAACTCCTCCGCATACACGGTTTCGCCGGTGCGTAAGACCCGTTCGATCGGGACCTCGTCGGGCTGCATGACCGTCCCGTCCATACGCCGGAACTCGACCATTCCGAGGTCATCAGCGGAGTCCTTCTCCTCCCCGGATCGGAGACCCATGATGCGGCGTGCTTCGTGGTTGATCCTGCCCACTTCCCGGGTGCGCGCATCAAAAGCCAGCACGCCCACCGGGGAGGTGTTGAGAAAGGCTTCGAGATCCGCCTTGGCCCGCTGCTCCTCACCGTAACGGCGCGCGTTGGTTATCGCCATCGCTGCCTGTGCGGCGAACATCTTCAGGGTCTCCTCGTCCTCGACGGTGAAGTCCGCCCCGGATTCGTTCTCTCCGATGTGGAGGTTGCCCAGGTGCTGATCCCGAACCCGGATCTGCGCGCTCACCACGGCTCCCGTCTCGACTGGGAAGTCTGGGAATCCGGCTGCCTCGGCGTAGGCCATGAAATCTCGGGTTCTCAACGGTTCCTGTAGCCCGCCGAAAAACCTGAAGGCTTCACTCCCCAGCGGGTAGGCATACGCCTGTTCGATCTCTCGGTCGCTCAGACCGGAGATCATCAGGTCCTGAGGCTCGTTATCCTCGTCGTTGATAATGAGCACGCCGTAACGGGCGCCGGTCAGCGACCGGGCGCCGTCCAAGACTTCCTGAAGGACGGTGTCGAGGTCGAGGTCTTCGCTGATCCGCAGGATTGCAGCGGCCAACCGGGAGAGACGAGCCCGCAGGGTCTCGCTTTCGGTCCGCAGCCGGTCGCCCTCGCCCGAGATTGTCATGTCACCACCAAAGGGATTGCCTCACCGTGCCCCTGTGCCACCCACGTAACGTTCCCTCGTCAACCGCGTCGTCGCCACGCCGGCCTTTACCATCAGCGCACACTCCTGATGCCAGTTTGTATTCACCCTTGGGAACGACCTGGCTAGTCCGTGGCGAAGGTCGCTCCGATTCGTCATGACACTCATTCTACCGAGAGAGCACGGCAATTTTACATAACATAAAGTGATCTTCATATACTTCAAAAACACGTCTAGTTCCTCATATTCTCAACACGTCTATACCGACTTGCTCCTTCGGATCGTCACGTATCGGCCACTCTCACCCGGCCTGTCAACGTCACGCCCAGGCCTAGCGGGCTGATAAGTGACCACGTTCCCAAGTCAGTAGCACTTACACTCCACTCCACTCACCACACAGACCTCTTACATGATGTCTCTTGGGTTAGTTTGCAAATCTTCACTTCACTCGGTCCGGCACCCTCGGGACGGAAAAGGTATTCCATGAGCACGGCGCTAGAACGGTCACGCCGGCTGATGACCGTGACCCATGAACGGCAGTGAGGGCGGAACGAGCCCTGACAACGACGGATCGGGCCATACCACCAGATGGTCCCGGTCCGGCTAGTGAGCCACAAAGCGCACGTGAAGATGCCTGCGCCGGCGGGAAGGTCTCTTGCTGGACGATGCTGGTGGGAGGGCGAAGGACCCGTAGAACCGCCAACACCGGCAACAGCGCCCGACCCCACGAAATCGCGCAGCCTCGGAAAGCCGGCTCGTGTCGAGGATCAACCCGCTATGCCGACTGCCCTCAGGCCGAGCCTCAGCGCTGCCTCGTCCACGTACTCGACCACCGGATCACCGATCTCGCGCAGGAGCACCATGCGGAGACCGGACGCGGTGCGTTTCTTGTCTCGCTGTGCCAGCCGAAGGATGGCGTCGGGAGTAGCGGCGTCGATGCGGGTCGGCAGGCCCAGACGCTCCAGCGGTACCCGCACCCTGGCTTCGTCGAAGCCGAGGCGATCAGCGGATATGGCCGCCGCCGCCACCATCCCCACCGCCACGGCGTGACCATGGGATAACCCGCACACCACCTCTATGCCGTGGCCCAGGGTGTGCCCGAAGTTGAGGATCACCCGGCGGCCGGTCTCCCGGAAGTCCTCCGAGACCACCTCCGCCTTGACCGCCACCGCGCGGATCACCACCTCCGCCATAGGGAAGGCGGAACCATGATCCATGAACAGGTCCACCAGTCCCGGATCGGCGATGAAGCCGGCCTTGACCGCCTCGGCCGAACCTTCCAGTAGAAGCGGCTCGGGGAGCCGGCTCAGCACGTCGAGGCTGATGACCACCCGCGACGGATGCCAGAAGGACCCGACCAGGTTCTTGCCCATCACGTTGATGCCGGTCTTGCCGCCGATGGAAGCATCTACGGCGCCTAGCAGGGTGGTAGGCACCAGGATCGATTCGATACCCCTCAGCCAGGTGGCCGCGACGAAGCCGGCCAGGTCGGTCACCGCCCCGCCCCCGACACCGACGATGGTGTCGTGCCTTCCCAGATTGAGCTCCGCGAGCCGGCTGTAGAGGAGCGCCAGCGTCTCGATGGATTTGGCTTCGTCGCGGTCGGGCACCTCGATCAAGGTGGCCTCCACCTCGGAACCGAGCCGTTCGAGCACCGATCCCGCATCAGGGCGGGAACCCGGCTGGCAGATGATCACCACCTGCTCACGGCCGGAAGACGCCGGTAGGAGACGATGGGGCAGGCTGGGTCCGATCAATACTTCCGACCCGTCACCAACAGCGACCCGGGCGCAACCGGCCACCTCGGAGACCACTGCGTCAACCGGGCGGTCCGCATCGATCCTGTAGTGAGCGGCCTGCTGGTAGAGGCTGTGACGACCGGCCAGGATCTCCGCCAATCGGGATGCGACATCCGTGCCGTCCAGTAACGGGCGACCCGCTCCCTTCGTCCGCCGGGCGAGCACTGCGGCGGGTGCGTCCAGCCACGCCACCACCCCGGAGCGGCGCATGGCATCCACGGCGGCAGGGTCGAGGACCACCCCCCCGCCGGTGGCTATCACCCGGTCGGCGCCGCCCGGCGCCGACTCACCCGACAGGCGGCGTATCTCGGCGCCCTCCAGCTCACGAAAAGCCGCCTCGCCCTGCTCGTCGAAGACGCTTGCAAGGGACTTGCCGGTTCGCTCCTCCACCATCGAGTCGACATCAATGAACCCGCAACCCGTGGTGGCGGCGATCCGGCGACCGACCGTGCTCTTCCCGCTGCCCATCATGCCGATGAGCCAGAGGTTTCCCATCGCCCCTACCTCAGGGCGCCATCAGAACTGGCGGATACGGTGCCGGTAGGAGGTCACGTTCACAACGAGGTCCTCGACCGTGTCGCCACCGAACTTTCGTTGGAGTTCCTGGGCCGCCACGATGGCCACCATCTGTTCGGCCACCACGCCGGCGGCGGGCACCGCACAGACATCGGAACGCTCCCGGAAGGCCACCTCGGGCTCCTTGGTCACCACGTTCACGGTGGGGAGCGGGCGCATCACCGTCGACAGCGGCTTCATCGCCACCCGTACGCGCAGGGGCTGGCCGGTGGTCATGCCCCCCTCGATGCCCCCTGCCCGGTCGGTGTTGCGGGAGAACTGCCCGTCCTCGTAGTAGATCTCGTCATGGGCGACTGATCCCCGGCGCCGGGACGACTCCAGACCGTCGCCGATCTCTACCGCCTTCATGGCCTGGATGGACATCAGCGACTCGGCCAGGCGAGCTTCGATACGCCGGTCCCAATGGTCGTAGGAGCCGAGGCCGGGTGGCAGACCATGGACCAGCACCTCCACCACTCCCCCGAGCGTGTCGCGGTCCGACTTGGCCCGCTCGATCTCGGCGACCATCATCGCCTCCGCGTCGGTTCCGAACGCCCGTACCGATGACGCGTCGATGGCGGGCAGGTCCTCGATGCCGGGCATATCCTCGGACTCGGAAACGGCCGCGCCGATGGCGACCACATGGCTGACGACCGTAGCGCCGATGCCGGCCAGCAGCTGCTTGGCAAGGTAGCCGGCCACGGTCCGGGCCGCGGTCTCCCGGGCCGATGCCCGCTCCAAGATGTTGCGGGCGTCCTTGGTGTCGTACTTGAGCATTCCCACCAGGTCGGCATGCCCCGGACGGGGCGTCGTCATGGGCCGCTTGGGAACGCCGGGGTCGGGCGACATCTCCTCCTGCCAGCGGGGCCATTCGGTATTGCGAATGATCACAGCCACAGGCGAACCGAGGGTTCGACCATGGCGGACCCCGCCCATGATCTCCAACTCGTCCTTCTCGATCTTCATGCGGGCGCCCCGCCCGTAGCCAAGACGGCGCCGGGCCAGCTCGTACCCGAGACCCTGGCGCGACACCTCCAACCCGGCAGGAAGCCCCTCCACGATGGTGACCAGCCCGGGCCCATGAGACTCACCGGCGGTAAGGAAACGGAACATGCCCCGGATGCTACCCCGCCCCGGCCCCGATACCGCTACGGCACCCGGTGGCCCGGACGGATCACCGGTCCTGCCAGGTCCGAAAGGTAGGCTTACCTGGCGCGCGAGCCTGTAGGGAGGGACGATTGTCGTTACGTGATGTCCTTGAGAACGTACGAAACGGGCCAACTCCTCCGAACGAGGAAACCGCCAAGTTCCAGATCATCGCACCGGTCTTGCAGGGTCTCGGGTGGGACCCGTTTTCCGGTGTCGAGGTGTTGTTCGAACACCCCGCCGAGACGGCCAAGGGCGGAGGTCGGGTCGACATAGCGCTCTGTGGCGACAGGCATTCCGTGGCGCATATCGAGATGAAGGCGCCTGGTAAGAACCCGTATCAATACGAGGCTGCGCGTTTTCGTGGGTTTGGGCGTTCTGGCTCCGGTGTGGGGATCATGATACGAGAAGTCCGCGGGCTGCGTAGTTGTCATAGTTGGTGAACCCGTGAGCGACGTGGCGTAGGACCAGGGTGGAGGTTGTTGATCCCCTCGAGTAGCCCGTTAGATGCTCGTCTGCCGGGGTGGTAGGCCAGGATCTCTTCTCCTGAGGCGATGATCTTGTCCACAACGTCGTGGTATTCGCGGTGTCTGGCCGCTGTTGGGGAGGTCGGCGAACCGTTCCAGCGCTTGGTTGGCGGCTTCGAGGTCGTCGGCCTCGTAGATCTGGTAGAGCTCCTGGAGCGCGTCTCAGGCGACTCGCAGTCGGGGATGGGCAGAAAAGATCCGATCCAGGTGGGCTTGGTGGGCTTCGGTGAGATGATCGGCCCGGCGCAGCAGGGTGAACCAGGTTTCGGAACAGTTCGGGCTCGTATGTGGGAGGTGTCTGGTCGGGTTCGCGGCGTTGGAGCTCTCTGCGTACCAGGGTGAGCCCTTCGGGTGTGGCAACGCGCCATGTGGAACCGGTCCAGGACATGGACCGCGTGAGGCAGAAACTGGGAGATGGCCGCCCGACATGATCACCAGCAAACTCATCGACTGGAGAAACCGCTGGAGCCCCAACTCAGTCCCTATCCGCTAATGCTCTTAGAACGTGCGCGGATAGCTCCTGACCTGAGTGAACGCATTACCGCCGAGGATCGGGGCACTGCTTCTGACCAGGGACTTTGAGGTCCGATCTGGTGTCGACACGCTGACGACGACCACAGGAACCCACCTATCCGCGCATCCTCTTAATCAGCAGTCTCCTAGACCCTATCCAGCGCGAACTCCGTGGCTCTCGGCGTACGCGTCCGCTACCAAGAAATATTCCCAATCAACCGGACGCGGTTCTTGGACTCCCACTAGGCTCGGATTACGAACGGGAGACCATGATGGGAGACGAAGTATGACCGTCACCGAGAGTGCTCCGAGCAAGTTCGTCGGGTCGTCAATCCTACGTCGGGAAGATCCTCGTCTGCTCGCCGGGCACGGACAATACATCGACGACATATCCGTACCGCGGATGCTGGAAGCAGCTGTTCTTCGCAGTCCTTACGCGCATGCTCAAATCACCAGCATCGATGCGACGCAAGCGCTTGCATTGCCTGGTGTGTTCGATGTGATAACCGGCGAGGACATTGCGACCGTCGCGAACAAGCAACCGGTGATCTGGCATCCGATTCCACAGCAACGGATGGGTCGGACGCACGCCTTGGCGGTCGACCGCGTTCGATGGGTCGGACAAGCGGTCGTTGCTGTTGCGGCGGTCAACCGGTATGTAGCTGAGGACGCCCTCGCCCTCATCGACGTGGAGTACGAACCCCTGCCCGTCGTCGCGGACCTTGATACTGCCCTGGCTGAAGGCGGACCAAAGCTCTATGACGACTGGCCCGACAACATCAGCGGAAGCTTGACCCTGGGAACCGGCGACGCTGAAGCTGCCTTCGCCGAAGCCGATGTGGTGGTCTCGGAGAGATTCGAGCATGCTCGGGCGATGGGTTGTCCACTGGAGACGAGGGGCTGCATCGCGTCTTGGGACGCGTTCGCCGGCACGCTCAGCATGTGGATCTCCACCCAGTCGCCGAACCTGGCGCGCGATCTGCTGTCCGAGGTCTTCGAGATGCCCGTCAACCAGATCAGGGTCCGAACCCCTGATCTCGGTGGAGGGTTCGGCAACAAATTCGACTTCTACGGCGAGGAAGTAATGGCCGCGGTGCTGTCCAGGCGCACGGGACGCCCCGTGAAAATCATCGAGGACCGTCGTGACAGCTTCTTCGCGAATGCACATTCCCGCGAGATGCGGCTCGAGTACGAGATGGCCTTCAATAGCGACGGCACGATCACCGGACTCCGTGGTACCACCTACGGCGTTATGGGAGGCGCGCTCGGGACGGTCGGTTCCGGGCCTACCTGGGCGTCTATTCTCACATGCATGGGTCCCTACAGGATCCCGAACATCAGTGTGACGGTTAAGCCCGTGATGACCAACCGCTCACCGTTCGGGTCATTCCGAGCTTGGGGTGTCCAGAACGGGAACATTGTCCACGAGCGCTTGGTCGAGATAGGCGCGAGGAAGCTAGGCATGGACCCGCACGAGGTCCGGAGGAAGAACTTCCCCGCCCCGGATGAATTCCCATTCTTCAGCGGTGTTGCGTTCTGGTACGACAGCGGGCGGTATGAGGATGCTCTGGACTCGACCCTGGCCCGGGTCGAGGAACTCGGGTGGCGTCAGATGCAAGCAGATGCCCGGGCTGAGGGTCGCTCTGTGGGGATCGGGTACTCGTTCCATGTCGAACCGAGTGCCTACGGACCGAGCAGGATTCTCAATCTGGTCGGGCTGCAGCACTCCGGGTTCGATGAAGCGGTGGTCCGGATCGACCCCATGGGCAAGGTCACGGTCTACAGCGGCCAGATCAACATGGGCCAGGGAACCCACACCATCTACTGCCAGATCGCTGCCGACGGTCTCGGGGTACCCATCGACGATGTCAAGGTCGTTACCGGGGACACCGATTCATGTCCCTACACAGGCTACGGAACCGGAGGCAGCCGGGCTGCCCCCCTGGGAGGCGGTGCGATCATCCGGGCGACGGCCAGACTCAAGGAGAAGATCCTCCGCATCGCTGCCGAACTGATGGAGGCCTCCCCCGAAGATCTGGTCATCGACAGCGGGATCATTTCGGTGAAGGGCTCGCCCGATCAGAACGTCTCGATGCAGGATATAGGCGATGCCGCTTACCGGCGGCTCAACGAGCGCCTCCCCGTCAACGAGACACCGACCCTCGAAGAGACTGACGTGTACGACCCGGAGAACATGGCAACCTCATTCGGTTGCGCAGCTCTGCTGGTCGAGGTCGATCGCGAGACAGGTGTGGTGAAGCTCCTTGATTTCGTACAAACTGACGACTGTGGCACGGTGATCAACCCGATGCTCGTCGATGGACAGTTGGCCGGCGGATTCACGCAGGCCTTCGGCGGGGCGCTGTTCGAGGAACTTGTCTATGACGATGAGGGGCAGTTGCAGACTACGAGCTTCATGGACTACCTGATCCCCACCGCCATGGAGATCCCGCGGTTCGAGGTTATCCACCAAGAGACCCCCTCACCGCACGTTCCTGGTGGAATCAAGGGAGTAGGCGAGTCGGGAACCATTGCCGGTGTCTCCTTGGTCGGTTCGGCCATCGACGATGCGCTCTCCGACATCGGTGTGACAGTCAAGCGGTTCCCGATGACCCCCATGCGTCTCCTAGACCTCATACGGGAAGCCGAAAACGGGGAGGTGTCGCAATGAAACCACCACCGGTCAAGTATCAACGAGCCAGAGATAGCGAGGAGGCAGTCGACCTTCTAAGCGAGCACGGCTACGAAGCCAAACTACTCGCGGGCGGCCAGAGCCTGGTTCCGTTGATGAGCTACCGGCTCGTCCAGCCTGGAGTTCTGATCGACCTGAACCCGGCCACTGACCTCGACCATGTGGGTGAGGACAACGGGCATTTGGCGATCGGTTCGATGACCAGGCAGCGGACCGTCGAGACCAGCGCGCTCGTCCGCGACAGATTGCCCGTACTGGCCGAAGCACTCCGCCATGTCGGCCACGTAACGATCCGGAATCGGGGCACGATCGGCGGCAGCCTTGCCCATGCTGATCCGGCGGCCGAGCTTCCGGTTGCCTTGCTCGCACTCGACGGGAAGGTGGTGGTTCAGGGATCCGCTGGAACGAGAACGATCGCAGCCGGCGACCTTTTCGTCGGTCCGATGACCACTGCGCTGGAACCGACCGAGATCCTCACTTCGGTCAGGATTCCCCGGCCGGATGCCGGAACCGGTGCCTCGATCGTGGAGCTTGCCCGGCGTCATGGTGACTTCGCCATCGTGATAGCGATGGCGCTGGTGCACCTCGACGGAAACGGGCGCTGCGACATGGTCCGGATAGCGCTCGGCGGGGTCGAAGGGGCGCCGGCGAGAATGGAGGCCGCTGAGTCCGGCCTGCTCGGTGCCGAGCCGTCGGGTGCAGCTATCGAAGCTGCGGCCGATGCTGCTGCGGCAGGAGTGGATCCCATAGGCGATATCCACGCTTCCGAGTCGTACCGCAGGGACATGACTCGAGTATTCGTAAAGCGTGCCCTGGCTCAGGCAGTCGAAAGGGCGAAGGGGGGTGTGGCATGAGCGACAAGCACACGGTGAGCATGACCATCAACGGTCACCTGTACGATGGTGTATGCGAGTCGCGCGTGACCTTGGCGGACTTCATCCGCCATGAGTGCGGGTTGACCGGTACCCATCTCGGCTGCGAGCACGGTGTCTGCGGTGCATGCACGATCCTGATCGACGGAACGTCGGCTCGCTCCTGTCTGATGCTCGCCGTTCAGGCCGATGGGAGCAACATCACGACAGTCGAGGGCTTGGCTACGGCCAGCGGACAGTTGAGCCCGCTGCAGGAGGCCTTCCGGGACAACCACGGGCTGCAGTGCGGATTCTGCACGTCCGGAATCCTGATCGCCGCAACCGAACTACTCGGAGAGAACCCCGACCCGTCGGAAGCCGAGGTCCGCGAACGTCTGTCCGGCAATCTCTGCCGGTGCACCGGCTACCAGTTCATCATCGATTCGGTGATCGACGGTGCCGGCCGCCTGAGGAGTTAAGAGGGTGCACGGATAGACGTACCTCGACTGCACCTGTCGATGGCTGAATTCGAACTCCGGGCCGGACCCACCCCTGGTCATCAAGGGTGTTCTGCAGCCGGGACTATCGGTGTCTCCCCAGGTGATCACCTCATCCGCGCACCCATTAAGCCAGCACGACAGGACCTCAAACTATGTGCCCACCGACTGGCATTCCGGTTGACGAAACGCGAGCCGGTTCAGACGGAAAGGCACCTCAACTCGGGTAACACTTCCTTGCCGAGCATTTCGATGGTCTTCTCCGGCTGGGTACTCGCAACCTGGATCGATACGTAGTCCGCGCCGATCCCCTCGACTAACGGTTTGTAGGTTTCTATCAGAGCTTCTGCTCCATCGACGAGGGTGTACTTCCCCAGCACTTCCTGCCGATCCAGCTCGTCGGCTCGGACGCGAAGCGTCATCGGGTCGACGGCTTGGAGGCGGCCCGGGGCTCTCAGGCCCCTCATTGAGGCGAGCGCCTCCCATGCTTCGTCTTCGTCTCCGGCCAGAACGCACCAGCGCGTTGCCATGATGGTCAGTGGGGCCTCGGCCCTTCCACGAGACGCTTCTCTGAAGGGGCCGATGATCCGTTCCAGGGTGTCAGCCGGGTTCTTGACGCTGGTGATGAGCCCGTCGGCGTGAGCTCCGGCGAAGGCCGCCGACTTGGGTCCGCCGGCCGCCATCCAGATCGGAACCGTCGACACAGGTGGGCTGTACAGCCTCGCCTTGTCGGCGGTGTAGTACGTCCCTTGATAGTCGACCTTCTCACCCTCGAGTAGACGGTGCATGATCTCCAAGGCCTCGGTCATCCGACCGATACGCTCCTTGTAGCCCGGGAACTCGTACCCCATGGGTCCTTCATTGATGTTCTCACCGGTACCGACGCCGAGCGCGAAGCGGCCTTCGCTCATTCGGTCCGTGGTAGCGGCCATCTGAGCGACCAGGGCAGGGTGGTAATGGAAGAGCGGGCACGTGACGCTCGTGGCGAGTTCGACCGACTCGGTTGCCTCGGCGACCGCACCCAGCCAAGTCCAGACGAACCCGGAAGCAGATTCGTCATCGACCCACGGATGGAAATGATCCGAGCCGTAAACGGCATCAAACCCCGCCTCCTCCGCCAAGACGGCCTGGCGTAGCAGACGCTCGGGCTGGTGCGACTCGTGGCTGCACAACCATCCGAACTTAATCGGTCATCCCTCCCTGTTTGAGAACGAGGTGCTCTGGATCATGCCACGGCAGCGCTGTGCTTGGCGGCAATCGCCTTCAACACGACCTCTGGCGTTATGGGCAATCGATCGATCGGCACTCCGATGGCGTCCACCACCGCGTTCGCGATCACCGCTGCCCCCAGCAGAACGGAGTTCTCCCCCACCCCCTTGGCACCGAAAGGCCCGTCGGGATCCGGGTGCTCGAGGGGAGAGAATTCAACCCGGGGTATATCGACCGCCAAAGGAAGCCGGTAGTTCTCGAGGTTGCGTTCCTGGTAACGACCGTCCTCGCCGATCCGGAGGCTCTCGTAGAGAGCGTAACCGATCCCCTGGGTCACACCGCCCGAGACCTGACCGTACACACCGTTGGGGCTGATGACCTTCCCGACCTCTTGTGCCACGACGTATCGCGTGACCTTCACGGCTCCGGTAACCGGATCGACCTCCACCTCCGCAAGATGAACATGGTAGGTGGGCGTCGGGAAGGACGGGAACATCAGTCCGGTAGCGCATCCGGGGTTGAAGTCCGGGAAGGGCGTAAGGAATGAACCGGTGCCCTGGATGGGTCCGACCGACCAGGTGGCCGCCATCGCGACATCCCCAAGAGCGAGACCCGAGTCCGGTGAACCCGCCACGAAGACCTTGCCGTCAGCTATCACGATGTCGCTGGGCGCCGCCTCCAGGAGCTCCGAAGCAGTCTGCTTGATCTTGCCGATCACCTCGTCGGCAGCTATGGAGGCCGCCTTGCCCACGATCCGGGTCGTGCGGCTCCCCTGCGAACCGGCATCGAACCCGGCAGCGTCCGTGTCCGGCATCGTCACGTAAACATCCTCGGGCTGAACGCCGAGCTTTTCGGCCACTATCTGGGTGATGCCGAGGTTCACCGCGCCGGATCCGTTGTCGGTCGCCGCGGTGATGACGCCTATCGTGCCGTCCTCGTTCAGCTTTACAGTTGCCGTGCCGGGCATCGGGTTGGTGACCCACCAAGCGGCGCCAATGGCGACTCCTTTCATGGGTCCGTCCGTGGCGGCCAACCGCTCCTCCCAGGGAGCGGCTTCCTCCACTGCATCGAAGGCTTCCCCGAGGATGCCGGCATCGTCGAGTACCTGGTCGTTGAGGAGCACTTCACCAGGCTCGAACAGGTGCTGGAGGCGATATTCGCGCCGGTCGCGTCCCAACACGCTTGCAATATGGTCTATGTGCCGCTCGACGGCGTGGTAGAGATAGACCCCGTTGACGCCCCGGAAGGCTCCGGTCGGCGCGGTGTTGGTGTATACGAGAAAGGACTTGACCCGGGTCGGACCAGCCCTATACACGCCTCTCGCGCAGTGGAGGGCGATCGAGGCCAGCCAGGGCATCTCGCCGCTGTAGGCGCCGTTGCCGGCAATTACCACTAGCTCGCGGGCAATCATGTTGCCGTCCTTGTCGAGCCCGGTCCTGATGCGCGTAATGGCGTCCTCGCGGGAGGGGCATGTGATCATGTCCTCGGTGCGGGTGTTGACGATCTTCACGGGCAGGCCGCCGGCCGCCCTCGACAGGGCACAGGCGTGAGGCTCGATGCTCGCATCGAGTTTGGCACCGAAACCTCCACCAATTGTGTGCCCGATCACTCGGACCTGCGAAGGACGGATGTCCAGGTACTGCGCTATCCGGTCGCGTACGTTGAACGGAAACTGGTGGGCTGTGTGTACCTCGTACCGGCCGCCCTGGTAGATGGCAACGGCTCCCTTCGGCTCAATATAGGCCTGGTACTGCCTCTGCACCCGGTACTCGTCCTCGATGATCCGCTCGGCCGCCTCGAAGGCCTCGTCTACGCCCTCGGGATCGGAGATGCACTCGGCGGCGATATTCCGCCCCCGCGGATACTCGCCCAGGGTCGGGACGTAACTCTCCCACTCGGGATGCAGGACTGGCGAGTCCTCGCTCAGCGCGTAGTCGAGGTCGACCACGGCCGGGGTCTCCTCTATCTCGAGGCGGATGGCGTCCCGTGCCTCCCTCGCCTGTTCTAGGGTGTCGGCGGCGATTCCCGCCACCGGCTCTCCCTCGTACCTCACACGGTCTCTGGCGAACAGTGGCTGCTCCCGCAGCACCCAGCCCGCACGAGTGTCAGGCACATCGGCTGCGCTAATGACTGCCCTCACCCCGGGCATCGCCTTCGCCGCCGATACGTCCAGTCCGACTATTCGACCTGACGGCACCGGGGACCGTAGTAGCACGGCGTGGATCGTCCCCTGAGGCAGGTAATCCACTCCGAAGATTGCTTCGCCGCGTGCCTTGGGCTCGCCGTCGGTCCGGCGGAATCGCTCACCTACAATCGTCACGCTCGCTCCTTCCCACTCACGACCACCTCTACGGCGTCGAGTATCTGGCTATAGCCGGTGCAACGGCAGATGTTCCCCGCTAGGGCGATACGCACCTCGTCCTCGGAGGGCGCCGGATTGTTCTCCAGCAGAGCGGCAACCGTCACGATGAACCCGGGGGTACAGAAGCCGCATTGGATGCCTCCCGTGTCCCAGAACGCTTCCTGTACCGCCCGACCGGTCTCGCCATCGGAGATACCCTCGATCGTCACAACCGAGTGGCCATCGACGGAAACAGCCGGATAGATACATGAATGAACAGGCTTGCCGTCGATAAGGACGGTGCATGCCCCGCACTCGCCCTCCGTACAGCCCTCCTTCGTACCGGTAAGCCCGAGGTCGTTTCGGATAACGTTGAGCAGGGTGGCGGCTCCATCGATCTGCGCGGTCACCCCACGACCGTTGACAGCGAACGAGAGTCCGGAACTCATTGATACACCTCCTCCCCTGGACTGGAGAACCCGGCCCGGCGAGCACAGACACCTGCTGCCCGACGCACCAGCCCCGGAACAAGGAGCCGGCGGTATGTAGCCGAAGCCCTGAGATCGTCGATCGGTGAGATCGCTCCGAGCACTGCGGCGGAAACCTCGTCGAGCAAATGCCCGTCCAGGGCCTCACCCTCCAGCAATGTCTCCGCTGCCCGAACCCGTAGCGGTGCTGCCGCCACCGAGGCCAGTGCGATCCGCGCCTCCGAGACCCTCGCCTGGTCGTCGAAGACCAGACGCATGGCCAGGCCGACTATGGCTACCTCCACCGCACTTCTCCGGCCGACCTTGAGGTATGCATCGCCGCTCCTCTCCGTGACCGGCGAGAGCCCCACTGCTACCAGCAACTCGTCGGGGGCTCGAAGGGTCTCTCTCCGGCCGACCAGGAACTCCTCCAGACCAAGTGTCCGGCTTCCTCTCCTGGATCGCAGTTCTACTTCGGCATCGTGAACCAGGAGCGGCGGAAGGGTATCTGCGGCGGGGGATGCATTGCATATGTTGCCGCCGAGTGTTCCGACAGCCTGGGTCTGCCAGCCTCCGACCGTGTGCGCAGCCTCCGCAATGCTCCGGTACCCGGACCCCAGTGCACCTTTGGCGAGCGTCTCATGGGTTACCAGCGCGCCGACCCGTACCCCGCCGTTGGTCTCGACGGTGGAGAGTTCCGCCAGGTCGTTTATGGGTACCAGCACGTCCGGTGAGATCTCGTTACGGGAGAGTTGCACCATCACGTCTGTTCCGCCGGCTAGGGGTTGGGCAGCGCTTCCGTGTTCCGCCAGCGCTTCCAGTGCCTGCTCAGTGGTTGTTACTCGTCTGACCTTCATTCATGGCTCCTCTAGCGTGGCACATGTTCAATTGCCGATGTTGGGAAGGATTTCGCGGGAAGCTATCTCGAGCTGGGCACGGCTCTGGTCGGGTGATACCGGGAACAGGACCACCGACGAGGCCCCCGCAGCCAGCAGACCCTCGATCTTGGTGGTGCACTCGGCGGGTGTCCCGACTACCGCGAACTGATCGAACCACTCGTCTGGCATCTCCTCGGCGACTGCCTCCGGTCCGCCCCGCTGGATCATGTCGATCAGCGCCGGGTTGGCGTCGTACACCCCCGTCAGCGGAGTAGGTCCTACCGCAAAGAGGTAGAAGGCCAAGACTCCCTTCGCAGCAGCCCGCGCCGCGTCACCGTCCTCGTCCACCGCGAAGAGGGCAAAGGTCGGTAGCAGATGATCACCGGACCGCCCTGCTTTGGCCATCCCTCTTGACGTGTGCTCGATGGAGTACTCGACGTACCTCGGACCGGCCAGCACCGACAGGACAGTCCCATCCATCAACTCGCCGGACATCTGCAACGACTTCGGGCCTACTACCCCGCCGAGTATCTTCATCCCGGGCGAAGGGTGGGTGAGGGTAACCGAGTTGAAGGTGTAGTTTCCGGACTCGTCCAGGGTCTCGCCTTCGACCAGCCGGCGAACGCTGGTAGCGACCTCCCGTAATACGCCGAGCGGGCTCTTCGGGTAGAGCCCCATCTGCTTGGTCCAAGCCGGGACCCCGTGGCCGATTCCGGGGAGGAAACGGCCAGGATATGCCCTGTCGAGGGTCGCGAACTCCATCGCAGTAACCGCCGGATGGCGGGCCACGCTCGCCACGATACCGAGGCCCACCTGGATGGACTCTGTGGCTTCGAGCACCAGGCCCGCCGTAGACATGCCGCCGTAGAAGAAGTAGTCCTCGGCGACCCAGATCTCAGCAAACCCGACGTCCTCTATGAAACGGGCCGCGGGAGCTATGTCCTCCGGGCCCGCTATGGATGTCGGGATTATCGCGCCGACTCGTGAATTACCTGTCATAACCATCCCCTCGCTTCATAGGCATATGGTTCTTCCTCGCGGGTAACCCGGCAGTTCCGCTCGGCTTCCCTTGGCTCATCGTGCCGCCGCATCGTGAGGAGACTTGGGTGGGCGGAGCGGTCCGGCCGCCTTGACCCGGATCCGGATCACGGGCTCGGTGAGGTAGGCAAGTGGAACCTCTTCGATCTCGACGACGTCCACCGAACCCGGGTCTGCCCCAGCTGTGACCGCCTCTCTCTTGGCCGTGGCCACGGCGTCCGACACGGCGTCCTCCCGTCCTCCTGGACCTAGCTTGTAGACCCGGTCGATCTCCCCGGAGACCGACGCAATGGCTGCCCCGATAGCGTTAGCCACGTCATACTGATCCGGACGGATGACCTCGGACACACCGGGGATGGACGCGGGTATCAGGATGCTGCCACCCCCCACAGCAATCAGCGGAAGCTCCTTTCTCGAGACTTTCGCTCGATCGACCGCCTCCACAATGAAGATATCACACCCCCCCATCGCTCGTACGAGAAGGTCGGTGTGGGAACCCACCTGGCTCAGGCTACCCAGGAAACCGGCTCGATCCGTCGCAACCGCAGCATCGGTGAGCGTGGGAGTCGGGCCGCCGAAGATCAAAGCCTCGTCGCGGATGTGGAACCCGACGCTCTCGGGTCCGATCCGCACCCCCGACGCATCGTCGGTGATGATTGTCCCGCCTCCTATGGCCACGGACACCAAGTCGGGCATGCGGAAGTTCGTACGTACCCCGCCGACCTCCACCGCCGTCGAGGACTCGCGAGGGAACCCATTGCTGATGATGCCGATGTCGGTAGAGGTTCCGCCGACATCCACCACCAAGGCGTCGCTCATGCCGGCTAGGTATATGGCGCCTCGCATGCTGTTGGTGGGACCGCTACCGATTGTCAGAACCGGGTAGCGGCTCACATAGTCGAGACCCATCAGGGTGCCGTCGTTCTGGGCGACGTAGATGTCCGCAGATATTCCATAGGCGGATATCGCCGAGGTCAAACCATCGATCACCCTACGTGCCACGCGGACCAGGGCGGCGTTGAGAATACAGGCGTTCTCGCGTTCGAGAAGCCCGAGCGATCCTATCTGGTGGCTTAGCGAGACAGGTACGTCACCCATCTCCTCGCGGGCGATTTCCTCGATACGAAGCTCCTGATCCGACAGGACAGGGGAAAAAACACCGGTGATCGACACGGCCTCGGCGCGGCCTGCCAGCGAACCGAGAAACGACCGGGCCGCTTCCTCGTCAAGAGGCACCAAGGGCTCCCCGGTCATCTCGACTCCGCCGTCGATGATCTCCTCACCACAAGATACCGCCGCACGCAGCCTCTCCGGCCAACCGGCAAGAGGCGGAATCGAACGGGTCGCCGGACCCCCGATCCGGACCATTGCCACCTTGTAGAGATCCCGCCGTTCGAGAATCGCGTTGGTGGCATGGGTGGTTCCGAGCATCACGTGGGTGATGTTGGAAACCGGCCCGCCGAGGTCCGCGAGCGCGAGTTCAAGAGCAGTGAGGATCCCAGCGGTGACATCCTCGCTGGTCGTGGTCTTTACACGGGCTAGAAGGCGGTCTTCCGCGTCCAAGACGACCGCGTCCGTGTTGGTCCCACCAACATCGATCCCGACCCTCCAGGCGGCGTCACCCATACCGATCTTCCACTCCCAAGTAATCGACGTCGTACCCGAATGCCCGCGGCCCGACAGTGGCTATTCCTGCGGGCGAGGTCCACTGCCTGGGACTGGGGAAGGCGACGATCCTCACCCGCTGGCCGTACTTGATTCCCTCCGTGACGATGCCGTGGGCAGTGTGGTAGTCGAGCAGTGTGATTATGTCGGGAACTGTGGCCAGCGCTTCCCCGTCCCTCAACACGACCAGGTTTTCGTTCTGGAATTCGAGACGGAAGACCTGGTTCCGGTGCTGGTCTATGCCCTCTATGACCGCCGATCCCCGCACGAACCCGCCAGCGGTGCGCCTATCGACATCGACCACCTTGCCTGCTGCCAGCGGGAAGGCCGGGATCAGATCTGACAGGGCCTCGAGCGGATCATCTGCACCGGAGCGGATAGCCCGCCCCAGTTGCTCAGCCAGCGACACAGTCCCCGGGATAAGGGGACGGCGGGCCTCCGCTGCCGTCATCGGATACATCCCGCCGCAAGCCGACCCCCCGTAGGTGGCAACCGCGTTTCGCACCAGTTTCTCGAGCCAAAGGTTGTCACGAGTCCGGAACACGATGGTCTGCAGGCGCTCGTCGGCGATGACCGCAGGGCTACCCGGCATCCCGAGCAGATGCGGGGTGAGCATCTGCAGTTCGGGGAAGGCCCGCCCCATAAAGTCGCCATCAACGAGCGGGAGTCCGGCATGGGCTGCCCAGGCGATGGGCAGTACTCCGTTGATCCCTCCCATCTCGAACGGCATGACCGCTTTGAATTCGCGCCCGTAGATGTCCTCGTAGACATCTCGAATGGCCCGCCCCTCGCCGCCGTTCGGGATCTTCTCGACCATTACGGTCGGTGCTCCGATCATCCCGCACGGCAGGATCAGGTCATCGGGATCCAACTCTTCGAGTGGATAGACATCGACCGGGCCCAGCACTTTGATTGCTTCTTCGGCCATCATCTGGCCGATTCTCGGATCGCCACCCCCGCCCCCTCCGAGAATCGTGCATCCGATGGCCACGGCACGGAGGCTGTCGATGGTTATCTGCATCCGATACCCGTGCAGACCTGCGAGCAGGCGACTCCCGATCGAAGCACCGACCGCCGTTCGCAAGGCCGGGCAGCCTGGTTAAGGCAGTCAGCATCGGTAGACCGCAAGAACAAAGGTCGCTCCAAACCTGGCCTCCGAGACTCTATAGTTTCCATACTTTACCGGGCCACCGGTGGGCTTGGCTGTGAAGGGGACCCGGAACCTTAGGTCTCCAGTAATCAACGGCTGAGCAGAGGCCCGCAGGAGTCCGCGAAACGACGCGTGATCGGGCCACTGGGCACAACCCGGTGGATTTATCGAAACTCCCCGTCACCCCACCTCAACACCAGCACAGGTGTGCGCCACCAGTTATGGATTGTCTGGTCCGACACGCCAAGATCGGCAGACAGGGACGCCACCGACCTGCCAGCAGCCAACAGGTCTAGGACCTTGCGGCGGAACTCGGGTGGATATCGATACGGCATGAGACCCCTCCTTCACGGGTCAGCACACCACCAATTCAAATATGCTGACTCCGGAAAACTGGGGTATCACCTCGCTCTCCGGCAAACCCGGGGACTCAATTACCGTTGATATTGCCGTCCTGCTACTACCCTGAGAATCGGGATGACGAGCTTTCTGGTCAAGGGTCCGACCCGGCTACACGGGCACTTCGAGCCGTCGGGCAACAAGAACGCCGCTCTACCCATCATCGCCGCTTGCCTGCTGACCGAAGAGCCGGTGATCTTGCACAACGTCCCCCAGATCGGCGACGTCAAGTCCCTGCTCCTCATCCTGGAGGGCATGGGGGCTTCGATCACGAGCCCGGAGCCGGGGACCTTCCGTATCCACTGCAACGGGATGACCAGTTCGGTGATCTCGGAGGAGCAGGCCAGCCTCATCCGGGCTTCCATCCTGCTGGCCGGCCCTTGCCTGGCCCGCTTCGGCGAGATCACCCTCCCTCCGCCGGGTGGTGACGTCATCGGACGTCGCCGGATCGATTCCCACGTACACGCTCTCGAGGGGCTCGGCGCCTCCTACAGCTTCTTGAACGGTCACCGCTTCCGGGCCGGAACGCTCAAGGGATCGGTGGTGTTCATGGACGAGCCGTCCGTAACCGGCACCGAGAACCTGATCATGGCCTCCGTACTCGCCGAGGGTCATACCACCATCGAGAACGCCGCCTGCGAGCCGCACGTCCAGGATCTGTGCCACTTCCTCAACACCCTGGGCGCCCGCATCTCCGGCATCGGCAGCAACATCCTCCAGATCGCGGGCGTGGAGCGCTTGAGCGGCGGCGAGTACACCATCTGCCCCGACCACATCGAGGTGGGGAGCATCATGGCGCTGGCTGCCGCGACCCGATCCCCCATCACCATCGGTGGGTACCTGCCGGAGATGAACAAGCCCATCGATCTGGGCTGGGCTCGCCTGGGCATCAAGTACGACCCCCTGCCGGACGGCATTGCCCAGATGCGCTTCAACGGACCGCTCAACGTGCTGCCCGACCTCGGTGGCGCCATCCCCAAGATCGAGGACGGACCCTGGCCGTCCTTCCCGGCCGATCTGACCAGCATCGCCCTGGTGGCCGCCACCCAGGCCTACGGTTCGATCCTCATCCACGAAAAGATGTTCGAATCGAGGATGTTCTTCGTGGACCGCCTGATCGTCATGGGCGCCCAGATAGTGCTGTGCGATCCTCACCGGGCGGTGGTGATGGGACCCAACAGGCTGACCGCCAGCACCATGTCCAGCCCCGACATCCGGGCCGGAATGGCGCTTCTCATCGCAGCGCTGGTGGCGGAAGGCGAGAGCGTCATCCACAATGCCGAGCAGATCGAGCGAGGCTACGAGGGGATCGACAGCCGGCTCGGCGTCATGGGCGCCGACATCCGGCGGATCGACTGAACCGGGGTCCCGAGAACCCCTGCCAGGCTACTCGCCGCGGGGGTCCCAGGTGAAGTAGCGGGTGATGATCACCATCCCGAACCCCAGCCAGAGGACCATGACACCCAGGTGTTCCCACCCCAGTATCGGACCCTCGTAAAGCGGGTCGAAAGCCTCACCGAACGGCCCGGCGAAGTGCTTCAGCGGGAAGATATCCCCCAGAATCCTCAACCATCTCGGCGCGTCGTCCAGCGGGATGAAGATGCCCGAGACGAATGCCATGGGCAGGAACACCCCGTTCGCCGCCGCCGGGGACGAGTCGGCGTTCTTGAGAACGGCGCACACGGCCAAGCCGAGCGCCGAGAACGTGGCGATCCCCACCACGAAGACCACCAACGCGGTTCCGAGATTGGCCCAGACCATCCGGAAGCCGAAGAAGGCCCACCCCAGGAGGAACATCATGCTCACCGACAGGACAGCGAACCAGACGCCTGAGCAGATCCGGCCCGCCATGTAGACCCAGGCCGGGAGCGGCGTGCCCCTGACCCGTTTGAGGATTCCCTGATCCCGGGCGTAGGACACCCCGATCGCCAGGTTGCTGAACGATGACGACACTGCGGCGAACACGGCCATCGCAGGGGCGAAGAACTGGGAGAAGCTGTAACCGCCGCCCACCTCGACATCTCCGAAGATGACGCTGAACAGGATCAGGAAGATGACCGGGAGGGCCAGAGTGAAGAAGGCGGCGGCCGGCGTGCGCCAGAAAAGGCGGTTGTTGTGGCGGACTTGAGTCCAGAGGAGCGACGCGTAGCGAGCGCCGCTCATGATGCCGAACCCCCGTGCCCGGCCTCGCCCACGATGTCGAGGTAGACGTCCTCGAGGCTGCGCCTGGTCACCTCGAGACCGCCCAACTCGACTCCCCGCTCCGTGGCCCAGCTGGTCAGCGCCAGCAGATCGGCGGTCACCGAGGTGGATCGGTAGGTGACGGTGTGGCCGGTCATGTCAGGGCCGCCCTCCAATCGAGGAAGCCCGTCGGCGCCTTCGGCGGTGAACGAGATAGTGCTGGTGGCCCGGCCCGCGCCCAGCGTATCGGCCGTCCCCTCGGCAACGATGGAACCGCCCGCCAGGACGATGATCCGATCCGCCAGATTCTGGGCCTCGTCCAGGTAATGGGTGGTGAGCAGGATGGTCTTGCCCAGCTCGGTCAGGCCTTCGATCATTGCCCATGACTTGCGGCGGGCAGACGGATCGAACCCCGTGGTGGGCTCGTCCAGGAACACCAGCTCGGGATCCCCGGCCAGTCCCAATGCGAGATCGAGCCGGCGCTTCTGCCCACCGGAGAGGGTCTTGATGCGGGCATCGGCCTTGCCATCCAGCCCTACCAGGTTGATCAGGTCGTCTGTGGGTAGCCGGCGGGAATAGGACCGGGCGTAGATATCGATAGCCTCCCGGACCGTCAGCACCACCTCGATGCCGGTCTCCTGGAGAACGATGCCGATCCGGTCGCGAAACTCCCGACCGCCGGATGATGGATCGTGGCCCAGCACGCTGATCGTGCCACCGTCCGCTCGCCGGTAACCCTCCAGTATCTCCACCGCGGTGGTCTTACCGGCGCCGTTCGGACCGAGGATCGCCAGCACTTCGCCCTCATTGACCGTGAAGCTGACCCCTGCGAGCGCGGTGACGGAACCGTAGCTCTTGGTGAGGTCCTCGACGATTACTGCTGGGGGCATGATGGATCCGGGATAGGTGGCGGGGGACGAGTGTGGTCGGTGGCCAGGCCCGGCGTCGATCCGGGGACCTCTGCTTTTTCAGAGCAGCGCTCTACCGACTGAGCTACCTGGCCGCTGAAATACGAGAACCGGCTGCGAGCGGCCGGTTCTCGTGGCGGGGACGACGGGATTTGAACCCGCGACCTCCGGCTTGACAGGCCGGCGTGAACTCCAGGCTTCACCACGCCCCCGTACCGCCACACCAGGTTAACCCGCTCCCGCGCGAGAAGCCAGAGAACCGGGTGGAGCACGAGAGTATAGGGCTGCCCGAACCGTCCACCGAGCCCGAGCATCCTAGGTGGGCAGTCGGCCAGCGAACAGAGGGCAGTGGGCCAGCGGACCGCAGGGCACGGAGCACCGGACCAGCAGAGGGGGCCTACGAGTCCCGAGACACCCAGCCCCAACTGCCCACTGGTGATGAGGTTGAAGTGGTCTTACGTGCCCGGGTGTGCCGGGAACGTAAGAAATAGGGGCTAGTGAGCGGGAGTCACGGTCCGAGGGCGGTTACCGGAACTACAGCTACACCGTCCGGTCTCGTGTAGGCGTAGCCGGTCCCGGTCACAACTACCAGACCGGCAGGCTCTCCGATCCTGGACGTATCGATCCGCTCCCGTAGTTTCAGCAGGCTCGCGGCCCCAACCGGAAGAAGGCAACGTAGACAACCGGAAGAAAGCAACAGGACCAACCGGAAGAAAGCAACGGCGGCACACGCGGCGTGTCCGGCAACGGCAGATGGCCCGAGCGCCATGACTTCCCCATGTCGATTGGCTCAGTCGAGGGCCGAGGCCATCACCTCCAACAAGGCGTCCACGTCATCGTCATCCACGTCGAGATGGGTGACGATGCGACAGGTCCGCTCATCCCGGGGTGAGATGAGCACGCCCGCCTCGCGGGCAGTCTCGATCAACTCCGCCGAACCGGGGCCGCCCTGAGCCATCCGGAATATCACGATGTTCGTCTCCACCGGCAACACGCTCTGCACCCGGGCCATCCCGGCCAGTGCCGTCCCGATGCGAGCCGCCCGGGCATGGTCATCAGCCATCCGATCCACATGATGGTCAAGTGCGTAGAGGCCCATCGCGGCGAGGATTCCGGATTGGCGCATCGCCCCACCCCACTGCTGCTTCCATCGCCAGGCCCGATCGATGAAGTCCAGGCTGCCGGCCATGACCGCCCCCACTCCTGCGCCAAGGCCCTTGGTCAGGTCGATCCAGACGCTGTCCATGCCCTCGGCCATCCGAGCCGCCGGGATTCCGGTTGCCACCACCGCGTTCAGCAGGCGGGCCCCGTCCATATGGGTGACGAGGCCCGCCCCGTGGGCTACCTCCGCCACCTCGTCGATGGCCTCGAGAGGCCAGATCGCTCCGCCGGCCAGGTTGGCGGTCTGCTCGATCGATACCAGCCGGGAGGGGGGCATGTACCGGGACTTGGGCCGGATGGCCCGAGCGACCTGCTCCCCCGTGAACCTCCCGTGATCCCCGCCGAGCGGGTGGATCATGGCGCCGGCCAGAGCAGCCGGGCCACCCGACTCGTAACCGATGATGTGGCTGCTCCAATGGGCCATCACCTCATCGCCGGGATCGATGTGGACCTTGATGGCGATCTCGTTGCACATGGTACCTGACGGCAGGAACAGGGCCGCTTCCTTGCCCAGCAATCCGGCAACACGACGCTCCAACCGGGCGGTGGTGGGGTCGGTGGCCAACTGCTCATCTCCGACCTCAGCGTCCAGGACCGTGGCCCGCATCGCCGCGGTCGGCCTGGTCTGGGTATCGGAGTAGAAGTTGTGCATCACAGCCTCCCTGAAAGGTACTGAGAAACGTCCCGTCGGCCCGGCGGTCCCCGCCATGATCCCAGGTATTCGCCGGGATCAGAGGATGGCGAATCGACCCCTTCCCGCTATTGCGGCATCTACACCAGCACGCCCAGAGGCGCGACAGCTATCCGGTCGTCCAGCCGGTAGGCGTACCGCCCGGGGTGAATGACCAAGCCGGCACGGAACCGGTCTCGGAGTTGCTCTCGTAGCCAGATCAGATGCCGGGCGTCAGAGCGGTCCACGGTTGCCGCAGCCCTGGCCTCTACAGCGATCACCGAACCATCCGGAATGTCCGCGATCATATCCACCTCGTGGAGTGCCTTGGCGGTTCGCAGGTGGGAGAAGCGCCAGCCCAAGCCGAGGGCATCGCTCGTGGCCCTGATCTGGCATACCACCGTGCTCTCGAACAGGCTGCCCAGACGTTCCCGGTCAAACCGTAGGGACTCGGTGGTGTCGTAGTGGTCGGCGGCGGCAAGGGCAGGGTCCACGAAGTGTCGCTTGGGCCTCCTCGTCAGTTGTTTGAGCCGGTTGCTCGACCAGGCCGGTAGCTCTTCGATGATCCCGAGACGGGCCAGCAGATCGTGGTAGCTGTCCGCCGTAGCTCTGGCTACCCCGGCGGCCTGCTGGATCCCGGACTGATCGGCGGTCGTTCCGATCACGGCGCCGTAGGCTCGGAGGTACCGGCGGACCCTCTGAGGACTGCGCGCGCGGGTGTCGATCTCCGCCAGGTCACGCGCAGCGGACAGATCGATGTAGTTGCGAAGTGTCTCCTGGTGATCGGCCTCCGCCAGATGCTGATAGCCGGGCAGCCCTGAGATAACGACGGCATCAAGCTGCTCGGTAGGCGTGTACGGCGACTCCGAGCCGCGCATCGTGTCGATTCCTTGCTCGGCCAGATCGTGGAGAGAGATGGCCGGAACAACGCCCCGGCGCTCCGAGAGGGTCATGGGTCGTAGTCGGACTTGGAGGAAGCGACCCGCTCCCGTATGGATGGGCGCGTCGACAGCAGTCCGTTCCGAACCGCTCAGGATGAAGCGGCCAGGGGATCGATCGTCGTCAACCATCAGCCGTACGACGTCCCATACTTCGGGCACCCGCTGCCACTCGTCGATGAGCAACGGTGTTTCGGCGCCGGCCAATATGGCCTCCGGGTCACCCCGGACGGCGGCCGCCTGCCTAGGATCATCCAGGCGGACCATCGACCTAGCCGATCGGGAGGCTGTAGTCGTCTTCCCGGCACCCCGGATCCCTGCCAGCAACACGGCGGGATGCACCGACATTAAGCGATCCAATTGCTCGTCCAAGTGCCTACGAAGGTAGGTCATGATCGTCATCCCAAGCCGATATGCCTACTATTCCTAGCGTATTAGGAAAAAAAGGCATAATCTATTAGCAGAACACGGCGCAGCGCCCAGTTCCTACCTTCTGGTGATTACCTGGCCGCGTTCGGGACCGACCGACACCCAGCCGACCGAAAGACCGACCTGATCCTCGATGAACTCGATGTAGCGGCGGGCCTGGCCGGGAAGGTCCTCGAAACTCCGGGTGCCCGTGATGTCCTCGTCCCAGCCCTCGAGTTCCTCGTAGACGGGAGAGCATTTGTAAAGAACCCGCTGCTGGCGGGGGAACTCCGAATAGATGTCACTCCCCGACCGGTAGCCGGTGGCGGCCCGGATCGTGTCGAAACCGGACAGAATGTCGAGCTTGGTGATGAACAGTTCGGTGAGCGAATTGACCCGGCGGGCATAGCGGAGGGCCACGAGATCCAGCCAGCCGCAGCGGCGGCGCCGTCCAGTCACCGTGCCGTACTCCCCGCCCACTTCCACCATGCGGTCACCTGCTTCGTCCGACAACTCGGTAGGGAAGGGACCGCTGCCGACCCGTGATATGTACGCCTTGGCCACGCCCACCACCCGGTCCAGCACCTTGGGACCGACTCCGGCGCCGACCGCCGCCCCTCCTGCGGTGGGGTTGGAGGAGGTGACGAACGGATAGGTGCCGTGGTCGATGTCGAGCAAGGTGCCCTGTGCTCCTTCGAAGAGCACGTTCTTCCCGCCCGCCAAGGCCTCCCAGATCAGCAAGGAAGTGTCAGCAACCATCGGTAGGAGCCCGTCTGCATACCGGAGATACTCGTCCACGATGCCGGACGATTTCATCGGAAGCTGGTTGTAGACCCGGGTGAGGATCTTGTTCTTCTCGGTCAGTACCGTCTCCAGCTTGTCGGCGAAGATCGACGGGTCGAAAAGGTCCTGTACCCGGATGCCGGTGCGGGCGATCTTGTCGGTATAGGCAGGCCCGATCCCTCGCTTGGTGGTCCCGATCCGGTTGCGACCGAGGTAGCGCTCCATGACCGTATCCAGCTTGCGGTGGTAGGGCATGATCAGATGGGCATTGCCTGAGATACGGAGCCGGGACGGGTCGATTCCCCGCTCCTCCAGCATGGACATCTCCTCCAGCAGCACCTGGGGGTCGATGACCACGCCGGAGGCGATGATGGGCGTAACCCCCGGATACATGACCCCCGAAGGCACCAGCGACAGCGCGAAGCGTTCCGAGCCTACGACGATGGTGTGGCCGGCGTTGTTGCCGCCCTGGTAGCGGACCACGCAGTCGGCATCCCGGGCGAACAGGTCGGTTACCCGGCCCTTGCCCTCGTCGCCCCACTGGGCGCCCAGCACCACCGTTGCGGGCATGACCTAGCCCTGAATATTCATATTTCGCAGACAGACCACAGTGGTCTGTCTCGGGAATGGCGGTGTGGTGTGGCGTCGGCAGCGGTGTTCCTCGCAAGGCCCGCTGACGAAGGCGTGCCCGCAGCGGCACGTTGAGGAAGCGGAACGCAGCAAGGGGCGCCGATGACCGCCAGAGCACACCAAGCTATTTCGCAGACAGACCACAGCCGGAGTGTATCCCCAACGGGACGCTCCTCCGGTCGGGCAACGTATGCTGGAGCGGGATGGCGAAGGCGCGGATCAGCAGGGAAGAACGGCGGCGGCGGTTGATGAGGCGCCATCACCTCCATCCCGATCATCCGGCCGCTTCGGCCACCGAGGCCGCCACGCGCCTGGTGGGCCTGCATTCCAGCGACCCCACCACGGTCTTCCTCTCGGCTCGGGCCCGGGTGGCGGGAATCACCGTCGCTGACGTGGAGCGGGAACTCTACGACCGGCCCAGCCTGTTCCGGGTACTCGGGATGCGGCGCACCCTGTTCGCCGTTCCGGCCGGACAGGTGCCGCTCCTGCGGCATGGCTGCGCCCTCAAGCTGGCGCCGGCCGAGCACAAACGCCTGGTGGGATACCTGGAAGGCCAGAACCTGGCGCAGGACGGCGAGGCTTGGATCCGACGGGTGTCGGATGCGACTGTGAAGGCCATTGCCAGGCGTGGCGAGGCAGCCGCCATGGAACTGCGCGAGGACGTGCCGGAGCTCAAGCTAACCCTCGACTTCGGAAAGGGGAAGAAGTGGGGCGGAAAGGTGGGGGTCTCGACGCGGGTCCTCTTCCTCCTGGCCTGCGAGGGCCGGATCATCCGGGCCCGACCCCGCGGGACCTGGATCAGCGGACAGTACCGATGGACCTCTCCGGCGGGGCTGATTCCGGGCGGCATCCCCGACCTCGACCCGACCGAGGCGCGTGCGAAGATACTGGAACTGTGGTTGCGCACCTACGGACCGGGGACGATGGCCGACCTGAAGTGGTGGTCGGGATGGCCCCTCCGGGATGTACGAGCCGCCTTGGGATCCCTCGACTTATCCGAGGTGGAGACTGACGAGGGACCGGCCTTCGTTGTCGCGGACGACCTGGGACCGACCCCACCATCCGCGCCCCGAGCGGCCCTGCTGCCGTCACTCGACTCCACCGTCATGGGATGGAGGGACCGGGACTGGTACCTGGGCGACCACGCCGGGCCCCTCTACGACCGCAACGGGAACGCCGGACCCACAGTGTGGTGGGACGGCAGGGTGGTGGGCGGGTGGGCTCAGACCAGGGCGGGCCACATCTCTTACCGCCTGCTCGAAGACGTCGGTGACGAGGGTGAGGCCGATGTAGCCCGAATGGCGGCGCGTCTCGAGGAGTGGATGGGCCCGACCCGGGTCACTCCCCGGTTCCGGACCCCGCTCGAGAAGGAGCTTGCCGGCTGATCCGGCGGCGATAGGCGTGTCCAGTTGGCCCGGGACCGCGAAACCCCTTCTCAATGGGCAGTGACCGGGGGTAACCTCTTGCCCATGCCCCGTATCAGAGCCGCCAGCATCGCCGAACACAAGGTGATCACCCGCGCCTTGATCCTCGACAAGGCCCAGGAGCTGTTCGCCACGTGGGGGTACGAGGACACTTCATTCGGAGACATCGCCGCCGGCGTGGGGATGGGCCGCACCACCCTTTACGACTACTTCACGGACAAGGACGACCTGCTGGCTTCGCTCGTGGAGGAGACCCTCCCGCCGACGATCCGGAACCTGATTTCCCGGATTCCTACCGGCACCACACCGGTGGAGCGCTTGCGACACCTGGTCGTGTTGACCCTCGAGTTCCTTGCCACCGAGCCGACCCTGGGCCGGTTGCTCCACCGGGAGGTGCACAAGCTCTCCGAGTCCGCTCGACAGCGGGTGGCCGTGGCACACCAGTCGCTGGCGCGAGAGTTCGTGGATGCCTACCGGGCCGGCGTGGAGGCGGGTGACCTTAAGAGGCTCCCACCCGGGCTCGCCGGCCGCTTCCTCAACGACATGATCATGTCCGCCGCCCAGGCGCTGATCGATGCCGACGACCCCGGGGCAGCATTGCCGACCGTTGCCGGAGCGATGACCGACCTCATGTTCAATGGACTGGCCGATCATGAGGCGCGCCAACCGGGCCGACACGTGGTGGCGGGCCGGCCGCGGGCGGAACTGAGGGAGCTGCGAGCGTGACGGGCACCGCCGCCGACCATCCTTTCCTCATCCGGGAACTCTCCCAACTCGAGTTCGTCCGGCGGGTTGTGGCCCAGGCCGAGCGCGAGCGCACCCCCCTTCTGGAGCGGGTCAGATACATAGCGATCGTGAGCGAGCTGATCGACGAGATCTACCAGGTGCGGGTGGCCGAGCTCGAGGAGAAGGTGGATGCCGGCTTCGAGAGTCCTTTGAGGGCGGGTATGACGGCGTCGGAACTGCTGGACCGGATCCGGTCGGTGGTCGCCGAGATATGCGAGCAACAGAGCCGGGTATTCCGCACCGAGCTGCATCCTGCGTTGGAGCACCTCGGCATCCATATCCTGCTGTGGGACGCGCTGGACGAAACCGACCGAGCGTATCTCCATCGGGTGTTTCACGACCGGGTGTATCCGGTCCTGACCCCGCTGGCCGTCGATCCGGCCCACCCCTTCCCGTACATATCGAACCTGTCCATGAACCTGGCGGTCATGGTCAAGGAAGCAGAGACCGGAGAGCAGCGCTTCGCCCGGGTGAAGGTCCCGCCCATCCTGCCGCGATTCATCGAGCTTCCTGACGGGCGCGGGTTCTTGCCGCTCGAACAGCTGATCTCCGCCCACATCGATGAGCTGTTCCCGGGCATGCATGTTTCCAGATGCCATCCTTTCCGGCTCACCCGCAACACCGACTACGAGCTGGCCGAGTTCGAGACCAACGACCTTCTGGCCGCGCTGAAATCTGAGATCGGCCGTAGGCGTCGCGGTCAGGTGATGCGGTTGGAGGTGGAACGGGACATCGACCCCGACGTACTGGACCTGCTCATGCGGGAGCTGGAGATCAAGGACCGCCATGTCTATCGCATCGCCGGCCTGCTGGACCTCGGCTCACTGACGACATTGGCCGATCTCGACCGGCCGGAACACCGCTGGAAGCCGTTTCCTCCGGTGGTGCCGGCCAGTCTCTCCGCCGAGCGCTCCTTCTTCGACCTCATCAGCGAGAGCGACCTCATCGTCCACCACCCATATGAGTCCTTCGCCGCCTCGACCGCCGAATTCGTGCGCGAAGCCGCCCACGACCCGCAGGTGTTAGGTATCAAGCAGACGCTGTATCGGACATCATCGGACAGCTCCATTGCCCGCTCGCTGATCACCGCCGCCGAGTTGGGCAAGCAGGTGGTGGCGCTGGTGGAGCTGAAGGCCCGCTTCGATGAGGAGCGCAACATCGAGCGAGCCCAGGCGCTGGAGGAGGCCGGTGTGCATGTGGTTTACGGGCTGGTCGGGCTCAAGACCCACGCCAAGCTCTGCCTGGTGGTTCGCCAGGAGGAGGGTCGCCTGGCCCGATACGTCCACACGTCCACCGGCAACTACAACGAGAAGACCGCCCGGATGTACGAGGACGTGGGCCTTTTCACCAAGGACCCCCAGATCGGCGCCGATGTCAGCGACCTTTTCAACCACCTGACCGGCTACAGCAAGCAGAAGTCCTACCGGAAGCTGGTGGTGGCGCCCACCGAGCTTCGCGATCATTTCCTCGAGATGGTCCGGCGCGAGTCCGAGCATGGAGACGGACACGTCGTGGCCAAACTCAACGGCCTCGTGGACGAGCGGATGATCAACGCCCTCTACGAGGCCTCCCAAGTGGGCACCCGGATCGACCTGATCATCCGAGGAGTTTGCAGCCTGCGGCCCGGAGTTTCCGGGCTGAGCGAGAACATCACCGTGCGGTCCATCGTGGGCCGGTTCCTGGAACATTCCCGCATCCTCCGGCTCGGACGACCCGAACGCGGGTTTCTGTACTACATAGGCTCGGCCGACCTGATGCCCCGCAACCTCGATCGGCGGGTCGAAGCCCTGTTCCCGGTTGAGGATACGGAAGCCCAGCGCCGGCTCGAGGAGATCCTCGACCTGTGCCGGGCCGACGACCACCTGTCCTGGGTCCTCCAACCCGACGGTACCTACGAGCCACGGGGCCAGAAGCGAGGTCTCGATCTCCACCAAGCGCTCATGGATCTGGCCCTGGAGCGATCCCGCACCGCCCGCAACCGGTGATCTGATGCCCGACCTGATGCTGCTCCGGCATGCCAAGTCGGACTGGAAGGCACGCTATGGCACCGATCAGGACCGTCCTCTCAACAAGAGGGGTATCCGGTCGGCCCGAGCCGTAGGAGAGTTCATCGCCCGCAACGGGCTGACTCCCGAGTTGGTGCTCGCCTCGCCGGCGGTCCGCACTCGAACCACGGCTGGACTGGCCGCCGAGGCGGGAGGATGGAACAGCCCCATCGAGGTCGTTCCAAGGCTCTACGGCGCCGATCATGTGGACGTCCTCGAGCTGGTTCGGGAAGTCACCGGAGTCGAAAGGCTGATGGTTGTCGGGCACGAGCCCACCATGTCCGGCGTGCTGGAATACCTGACCGGACACCGGATCCGGGTTACCACCGCCACGCTGGCCTACATGCGTCCTGGGTTTGGCTCCTGGTCCGATCTGGCCCGTGGCACGGCCCGGCTCGAGTTGCTGATCAGACCCCGCCTACTGCTGGACTGAGGACTTCAGCCGCTACAAGCGGACGAAACGTGATGCCTCCATAGAAGGCAAGAATCGGTCTGGACCTGCGCGATTCGGAGCGCGGCGGGACGTCCCGCAAGCCCCGCTCCCGTCGGCGCCATGAGCCGCCAGGACGAGGGAAGGTCAATCGAGGGAACGGGTCACCGTATCCACGATCCGGGTCACGGACGGGATGGTGGCATCCTCCAGGATGTCGGAAGCCGGAAGGGGTATGTGGTCCGTGGTGATCCGTACCACCGGCGAGTCGAGGTCGTAGAAGGCCTCCTCGGCGATGATCGACACCACCTCGGCGCCCCATCCGCACAGCCGCGGGTTCTCCTCGACCGTGAATACCCGCCCGGTGTCGGCCACCGCCGAGAGGATGGTGCGGGTGTCCAGGGGCACCAGGCAGCGCAGGTCGACCACGGTCGCTTCGATGCCTCGGGCCGACAGCTCATCGGCTGCTTTCAAGGCCTTCGGGACCATGGCGGCCAGGGCCAGGATGGTGGCGTCCGGACCGGACCGCACCACCGATGCCTCGCCCAACTGCCCGACCAGCTCACCGTCGGGCACCTCTCCCCGGCTGGCAAACAGGCCCTTGTGCTCGAAGAAGATCACCGGATCGGGATCCCGGACCGAGGCCGCCAGCAGAGCGATCACGTCCCTAGGGGTCGAGGGCGCCACCACCTTGAGTCCGGGTACCGACATGGCCCAGTTCTCCAAGCTCTGGGAGTGCTGGGCGCCGAACCGAACCCCGCCCCCGTTGGCGGTCCGGATGACCAGCGGCAGAGCAACCTGGCCGTCGGTCATGTACCTGGTCTTGGCGATCTGGTTGGCCACCAGGTCCCAACAGGTTGCCAGGAAGTCCGAGAACATGATTTCGGCCACCGGTCGGAGACCGTTCATGGCAGCACCCATCACCGCACCGATGATCGCCTCCTCCGAGATGGGGGTGTCCCGGACCCTCCGCTCACCGAAGCGTTCCAGCAGGCCGGGCGTGGTCTTGAAGACCCCGCCGGCAGCCGCGACGTCCTCGCCGATCAGGTACACGTTGGGATCGCGCTCCATCTCCTGGGCCAGGGCCCTGGCCACCGCTTCGCGATAGGTGATCAGTTCCGCCATTGCGATCCTCCGTCCGCCCATACCTCGGTGGCTATGGAGTCAACCGAGGGCTCGGGCGCAGCCTTGGCCTCTTCCACGGCGGCTTCGATCCACAACTCGACCGACTGATCGATTCCTCCCAGCTGCTCATCCGACGCTCCGGCGTCGGCCAGCCTGGCCCGGTACATGGGGATGGGATCGCGGGCCAGCCACTGCCGGACCTCTTCGTCCGGCCGGTAGGTACCGGGATCGGCGCGGGAATGACCACCGTGACGGTAGGTGATCGCTTCGATCAGGCTGGGGGCCCCTCCTTCGCGGGCTCGTGCGAGGACATCGGATGCGGTCTCGTACATCACGTCCGGGTCGTTGCCGTCCAACACCACGCCCTCCAGCCCGTAGGCGGCCGCCCGGTCGGCGGCAGGATTTTCCACGGCGGTGACCGACCCGATCGGCGTGTACTCCATGTAGAGGTTGTTCTCGCAGACGAACACCACCGGCAGATTCCACACCACCGCCAGGTTGAGCGCCTCGTGGAAGGCCCCGATGTTGGTGGTGCCGTCGCCGAAGAAACAGACGGCCACCTGCCCGGTGCCCCGCTCCACGGCGGCCCAGGCAGCGCCGACAGCAATCGGTAGATGGGCGCCCACGATGGCATACGATCCCATCGCTCCGGTCGGCGCCCATGTGAGGTGCATCGAGCCGCCCTTGCCGCCGCACACACCCTCCGACCTGCCGAGCAGCTCCGACATCAGCCGGCCGGGCGGGGCGCCCCGGAGCAGGGTGTGGTTGTGACCCCGGTAGGTACAGAACGTGAGATCATCGGCGCGCATGGCGGCGGCAAAGCCGGCGGCAACGGCCTCCTGACCGATACCCAGGTGGGTAGTCCCCTTGACCAGACCCTCCAGGAATAGCTGGTGGGCGCTCTCCTCGAAGCGACGAGCCTCGAGCATCATCCGGTAGACGCGGAGACGAGCGTCCAGATCAGGACCGGCAACGACTGCGACATTCATTCTGCTATCACCCGTTCCAAGCTCGGCGAGACAACCCGGTCGATAATACCCGCGCGGGCACCGCTCGCCGGCCGGATGGCGGTCGCCCACGGATCGATCAGGGTCTTGATGCGTTCGGGCCGGCCCTGCGCCATGGGCAGGAGGCCGTCGGGAACCAGTTGATCGAGAGGAAGGGCGATCGGCGCCACATCGGACCAACCTTGAGGTCGGGAGGCTACGAGGGCGGCGGCATCCGCGAAGTCGGCCTCGAAGACCTGTGCCCGGGTTCCAACCAGCCGGATCTCGCGGAGGGTGATCCGCCGCATGTCGATCGGAACCGGATGGGCGCCGAGTCCTATCCCGACCACGCGGCCCCTGGGTCGCACCATCTCCAGGGCGGCGGCCAGCGCTGCCGGAGCGCCGGTCACCTCGTAGACCACCGCCACCGGACCGCCCGCATATCCCAGCACTCCGGACGCCGGGGAGGAGTCGGGATCCGCCCTGAGCACTGCAGAGGCGCCAAGTGCCTCCGCCACAGCGAGCCGGGCCGGGTCGAGGTCGACGGCCAGCACATCGGCGCCGTGCTGCGCGGCGGCGTAGACCAGGAACGCCCCCACCCCGCCCACGCCCAGCACCACCGCCGTATCGCCCGGGCGGAGTCTCCCCTGGCGGAGGGCGTGGAGCGCCACCGACATCGGTTGGACGAGAGCAGCCCGATCGTCGTCGAGGCCGAGCCGTCCCACCTCCAGACAGGCCGCCGAAGGAGCGACCGCGTACCCGACCAAGCCACCGTGCCCGTCGATGCCGAGCGTGAAGTACCGGTCGCAGAAATTGCTGGTCCCGGCCTTGCACCCCGCACAGGCGCCGCAGGAGATACCGGCCACGCAGGCCACCAAGTCACCTGCCCCGAAACCGTCCACCTCCGGCCCGAGGTCCACGACCCGGCCACCGAACTCGTGACCCAGGATGGTCGGACCCTGATGCTCCGTCACAGGATGGGGTTGGTCCACGGGCGTCAGGATGGGCCCGCGGTCCCATTCGAGGGCGTCGGTGCCGCAGATTCCGGCCGAGCGGACCTTCAGGAGCAGATCTCCCGGGCCGGGGACGGGCACCGGCAGGTTCTCGATCCGGATATCCCGAGCACCGTGATAGACAGCAGCGCGCACCTCCGCCCTCCCGCTCCCGCCTAGCATTGGATAACCCGACGTCCCTGACCTCCAGGACCGGAGGCTTCCGTGACCCGCTTCAATCCTCCCTCCCCCTGGTGGAAGTCGCCCGCAGCCGTCATAGCGGCGGGATGTCTCATCGGGATGATCGGATTCGGCATACGCTCCATTTTCGGCCTGTTCCTGACACCGATGACCCTGGCCCAGGACTGGAGCCGCGAGACCTTCGCCCTGGCACTGGCCATCCAGAACCTCCTGTGGGGCCTCGGCTTACCCTTCGCCGGCGCCCTCGCCGACCGCTACGGCCCACGATACGTACTTGCCGGGGGTGCTGTTGTCTACTCGATCGGCATGTGGGGGATGGCACAGGCTCAGGACACCCTCTTCCTGCACCTCACCGCCGGGCTGATCGTCGGTATGGGAGTGGCGCTCACCGCCTTCTCGCTGGCCATGGTGGCCATCGCCAGGGCGGTCGGACCGGACCGGCGGTCGCTGGCCCTAGGCCTGGGCACGGCGGCGGGATCGTTCGGCCAGGTGGTCTTCTCGCCGCTCGGCCAGGGGTTCATCAACTCGTTCGGATGGCAGCAGGCCTTGCTCCTGCTGGCGGCCATCAGCCTTGTGATCGTCCCGCTGGCTCTCCTCGTGCCGAACACCACCACCTCCAAGGGGGAAACGTCCACCGACCAGACGATCGGCGAGGCGCTGGCGGAGGCCCGCGGCCACCGGGGCTACCTGCTCCTGACCACCGGTTTCTTCGCCTGCGGCTTCCACATCGCCTTCATCACCGTCCACTTCCCGGCATTCGTCCAGGATCTGGGCTTTGCCGCCGTGGTCGGCGCCATCTCGATCGCCCTGATCGGCATCTTCAACATCCTCGGCTCATTCGGAAGCGGCATCTACGGCCAGCGATGGTCTAAGAAGAAGGGCCTGTCAGCCCTATATACCTTGAGGTCGGTGGTCACCCTCGGGATGCTGCTGGCGCCCAAGACTGATCTCACCATCTATCTCTTCGCCGCCGCGCTGGGAGTGCTTTGGCTGGCTACGGTGCCCCTGACCTCGGGGATCGTCGAGCAGGTATTCGGCGTGCGCTACCTCGCCACCCTGTTCGGCATCGTGTTCCTGTCACATCAGGTGGGAAGCTTCATCGGCGTATGGCTGGGCGGGTTCATCTACGACCGCACCGGCACCTACGACCTGATGTGGTGGATCGCCATCGCCGTCAACCTGGTCGCGGCGGCCATTCACGTTCCGATAGACGAGCATCCCCTCCCACGGCGGCTGGGGCAGCCGCAACCGACCGGGGAATCGGAAACCAATGAATGAGGCGCTGGTAGCCCTGCCGATCCGATCCTTCCGGGACGCCTACCGGCGTCTCGCAGTGTCATACAGCCCGGATGAAAGGACTGCGCTGGCCAGGGCGCTGGCTTCGCACACCGCCGAAGCCGTACTCAGGGCGGGGGTGACGCCCCACATCGTCACCTCGGCGCCGGAAGTCAGGAAGTGGGCACTGGCGGAAGGGCACCTGGTGGTAGCCGACCCTCCGGGCGGAGGCCTCAATGGCGCTGCCGGCGAAGCCGTCCGGCTGGCCGCCGGACAACCCTGGCTGATCCTCCATGCCGACCTTCCATGCCTGAGTCCCGACGAGGTGGTACTGGCCTTGGATATGGCGCGAGCGGGCGAACGGGTGCTGGCCCCGTCCTACGACGGGGGTACCTCGGCGCTGGGAGGGCGGGGATGTCACTCGCTCCGGTACGGCACGGCCAGCTTCCATCGCCACCTCCCTGCCGGGCGTCCGCCCCGCGTGATCGCCTCCCTGGGCTTCCTGCTCGACATCGACCGGCCACAGGACCTGGCAGTGGCTGCCCGCCATCCGAGGGGCGCCTGGCTGGCCGAAAGCGCGGTGCCGACCACTAGGATGACCGCGCCCCTGCCGTCCAACTCCGGAAGTCGTCCTATTGCCCCGTAACAACGGAGCTCCCCACGCATCCTTGGTAACCGGCGGCGCCCGTGGGATCGGAAGGGGCATCGCCGAGCGCCTGGCGCGACGGGGCGACACGGTGTTCATCGCCGACATCGCCCGGGCGGACGAGACAGCCGCCGAACTCAGAGACGAGGGTCTCGACGTTCGTTCCCTCCGGTTGGACGTGCGCGATGTCACCGCCATCGGGGAAGCGGTCGCCCGTATCGATGAAGAGGCGCCCCTTGCAACGATGGTCAACAACGCGGGCACCGGATGGATAAAACCGCTGGTGGAGGTCACCCCCGAGGACTTCGACGGCTTGATGACCCTCAACCTCCGGGCCGTCTTCTTCGGCATCCAGGCCGCGGCTCGGGTGATGATCCCCCGCCGTACCGGATCGATAGTCAACCTGGCCTCGACCTCGGCCTTCTCGGCCTCCACGATGCCGATGGTCCCGTACGACACCTCGAAGGGAGCGGTGCGCATCCTCACCATCGCCGCCGCACGGGAACTCGCCGAGCACAACGTGCGGGTCAACGCGGTCGCGCCGGGCACGGTGGACACCGACCTGGTTCGTGCCGTACTGGGCGAGGAGGCTTCGCAAGCCCAGACCGGCACCCACATCCCGCTGGGCCGTCTCGGCCAGCCTGCCGACATAGCCGCGGCGGTGGACTATCTGACCTCACCCGACGCGTCCTACGTGACCGGCCACGTCCTGGTAGTCGACGGAGGCTGGCTGACATGAGGATCGGGGTCACCCTGCCGGGCTACGGCGCCGACCGGCCGGTGACCATCACCGATGCAGCCCGGATGGCCGAGCGCATGGGCTTCGACTCGATCTGGAACACCGACCATGTCGTCATGGTGGCCGGCGCTGCTTCGCCCTACCCCTTCGACGCCAAGGGGGTGATGCGGTGGGATCTCGACCACCCCATGTTCGACGCCCTGATCGCCCTGGCCGCCGCGGCTTCGGTCACCACCCATGTGGAGGTGGGCACCTGCGTGCTGATCGCACCGATGCGAAACCCCATCATCCTGGCCAAGCAGGTCTCAACCCTGGACGTGATTTCGGGAGGCCGGTTCGTGCTGGGAGTCGGCGTGGGATGGCTGGCGGAGGAATTCGCCGCCCTGGACGCACCGTTCGAGGACCGGGGAACCCGCATGGACGACTGGATCGACATCCTGAGGGACTGCTGGACCGGCACCCCCGCCGCCCGCAGCTACGAGCACTACGAGGTCCCCGAGGGGATCCTCTGCTACCCGACCCCGCTCCGGGAACCGCCAATCCTGGTGGGCGGGGACTCACCACCGGCACTGCGGCGCACGGCCCGGCGAGGAGATGGCTGGCTGGGCTTCTCCTACACGGACGAGCTCGACCCGGCCCGGATCAGAGACAGCATCGAGACCATCCGGACCGAGGCCGCTGCGGCGGGACGGGAACCTCCCGCCCGTCTGGCCGTCCAGACGCCGGGGCCGGTGGTGCCGCTGGCCGAGCATCTGGCCGATCTGGCGCGGCAAGGGGTGACCGAGGTCGTAACCTCGGCGGACTGGACGGCGCCCGACCGGGTGCAGGACGGTTTGAAGCTGCTCCGGCAATCCGTCTCCTAGCCATTGTCCACCCACAGGCACCCAGTCCCGACCCCCAAGGAGGAAAGCCCGTGTCCGAACAGGCCATGACCAGCCGAGACGCTCCCGAGCCGCGCGGCCCCTACCCGCACATCCGTATCCACGGAAACTCCGCCTGGATCACCGGCCAGATCGGGCGGGACCCCGGCACCGGCGGCTTCGTGGAGGGCGGCTTCGAGGCCGAGTTCCACCAGGCGATCACCAATCTGGAGAACATCCTGGCCGAGGTGGGAGCGACGCTGGCCAACGTGGTCCACACCAACGTCCAGTTCGTCGAGGAGGATGACCTCGACGCCATGAACCGCATCTACGCGGAGCGCTTCCCGGTTCCCTATCCGGCTCGCATCAGCTACGGCGTGGCCTTTCTCTGGAAGGGTGCCCAGGTCCAGATCGACGCCGAGGTCCGTCTAGCGTCCTGATCCCCTGGAGAAAGAACGCGAACGGTGATTGATTGGGCAGAGTTCACTGCCGTTTTCGGCGCGGTGGGTCCCACAGTCGTCGCCTTGGCGGTGGTGATCCTCAACCGGCGGGATGGCTCAGGCGTAGCCGGGTAGCTGAACGGTCGGGGTTCGGGCCACCACTCCGGTCACCCCAGGAACCCTCTGCTTGAACAGGGCTTCGATGCCGGCGGTCATCGTGACCACCGAGAGCGGGCAGGTGCCGCAGGCGCCTACGAGCTCCACCGCCACCACTCCCTCGCTGTCCACGTCCATCAGGATGAGGTCGCCCCCGTCGGCGTGCAGGGCGGGGCGCAGGAACTCGACCGCCTCCCGCAGGGCATCCATATCGACCGGGGATCCCTGCCCAGGAATCACGGGCTCGGTGATCACCGATTCGCCGGCCATCTAGAAGACCTCGATCCAGGTGCCGGCGCCCGCCTCCAACGCCAGGTCGTACACCAGCGAGGCCACCGCCGCATCGAGCGCGGGCATCCCCATGTGGGTCATGATCGTGCGTTCCCGGTCATCCTCCCGGCCCGGCTTGTGGCCCGGCATGATCTCGGTGGCAATGTCTCCGAAGATATCGGCTCTGGAAAGAGCGCCGGGCCGGAGACCCCCGATCCGACCCACCTCCTCGCCCTCTACCCAGGCCAGGTCACGCCCGTACCAACCGACCACCCACTTATCGAAAGCGGTGGCGCAGCCGGGGTCGACATCACGGAACCCCGTCGCCGCGCATACGTGTGCCCCGGCGGGGACCCACTCCTCCATTAGAACCGGACGCGGAGCGGTGGTGACCACGCAGATGATGTCCGCGTCAGCAACTGCTGTCTCGACATCCGGTGCCACCACGACGGGTACCCCGGTGCTGGCTCCGATCTCGTCAGCGAAACGGTTGGCCTGCTCCTCGTAGATGTCGAAGGCCACCACCTCCTCCAGCGGGAACACCTCGTTGAGCGTGAGCGCATGGGTGCGGCCCTCGTGCCCGCAGCCGATGATCGCCAACCGGCTCGACTCCGGCCTGGCCAGGTACTTGGCTCCCACCGTGGAATGGCCACCGGTGCGGGCGTTGGTCACCGAAGTCCCGTCCACCAGGGCCAGCGGCATGCCCGTGTCGGTGTCGGTCACCAGATCCAACGCCGAGATGGCCGGCAGGTCGCGCTTCGGATTCATCCGGAAGCTGGACAGCCATTTCACCGCCGCCCGGTCCAGCGGTCGGATCAGCGCCGGGAACGCTTGGACGACGCCGTGGCCGAAGGGGGGCTCGGGCCCGAGCCGGTCGTGGATGTAGAGGTTGACCGGATTGGTCTGCTCGACCTGGCCCTCTCCCACCCACCGGAAGGTCTCCAGGCAACGCTCGAGGCACCGGGCCGGGGACAGCAGGCTGTCGACCTCTCTCCTCGACACCACCAGGACCTCACCGGGCCCGCGCCCCTCAGAGTTCATAGATCGGCCTCCAGATCCTGTAGCGCCGCGGCAGCGGCCTTCACCTCCACCATGGCGGCATCCGGAAGCGGCCCGTAGGGCTTCCGTGGGACACCCGTCCGGGCGCCGGCCAGGCCGGCGATGGCGTTGAGGTAGCCGTGCTCGTAGCTGAGCATGGAGGGCATATCGGGCCGCCGGATGGCCGCCGAGAAGTGCTGGAGGGCGGCGAAGGCGCTCCTGACCCACGGATCGTCATGGTTGCCGCGGCGGCACTCCTCCACGAAGCGGGTGCCCGCCCTGAGTGCCGCCCAGCTGAAGATGCCGGTGGCTCCGGCGGCGCCGAGGGCCGAGGCATGGAAAAAGGCCGGGTCGTTGCCTGCGAACACGTTGATACGGTCGGCGATGGTGATCAGGATCTCGTCGAAGTGTGGCAGGAAGGTGTTGGACTCCTTGATGGCCTTGATGTTCGGGATGTCGATGAGCGTCTCCCACATCTGCGCCGTCAGGTTCATGCCGGTGAGTGGCGAGTAGTTGTAGAGCATGAGCGCCATCTCGCCATCCAGCGATCCGGCCACCTCTACGAAGAAGCGGAGCGCCCAGTCCGCGGTAACCGGGAGGGCGTAGGGCGCCGCCAGCATGGAACCGTCAGCGCCGGCCCGCTCGGCCACCCGCGCCCGGCGGATCGCCTCCCGCTGGTATGAGGCGGTGCTGCCCACCACCACCGCGATGCCGCCGGCGTGGCCCGTTGCCACGGCCATCTCGCAGACCGCATCGAACTCCTTCTCGGAGACGCTGGTCATCTGCCCCATGGAGCCGAAGACGATGCAACCCGGCGCGCCGGAAGCGGCCACCAGTTCGATGCTCCGGCGGACCCCCTCGAAGTCGACCTCCTGATCCCCGTGGAGGCTCAGAGGAATCAGCGGGAACAGGCCCTCCAGAGGCTTGCGAATGAACTCAGGCACGACTGTCGCTCCTTGTGACCAAGCGCCGGTACAGATCCTGGAGTATCCGGCTCCGGTCGGCCAGGTCGGCGAACTCCACCGCCTCGAATCGGTAGCCCAGATTCTCCATGGCTCCAAGTGCCTCGGGAGTGTAAACCACAGTCCCGTCACTCTCGACACGCTCGATGGCGTCGAATCGGGCCGCCTCGTTGTTGATGGCCACCGCCTCGTCGCGGGTGAGCGGCGCCGGCAGGTCGAGATCCACCCGCCCGTAGGAGATGACGGCCGGGTATCCGCCCGGCAGGCCCATCGGGCCCGAGACGTGGGTCCGGATCGGTTCCGAACCGACCAGTGCCAGGGCGTTCTTCACCGCCGAGGCGCCGAAGAGCGAGAACCAGCCGGTCCGGCCCCAGTCGATCGGCGACGGCCAGGACGACAGGATCGGGCCCAGGTCGTACCCGGCGGTCACATCCCGCCCCTCGATCTCGATCCGGAAGTGATGCGGCACCCGCGCCGCGCCGTAGGCCATGAGGGCGTGCGACCCCACCAGCGACACCTTGATCGCCGGGGCGGGCAGGCCGGTGACCTCCATGGCGTAGCGGAGCACGGTGGCGGCGCTCACCTCAACGTTGCCGGCGCCGGCGATCGGGCCGTGCCCGAAGTGATTCCAGAGCGCCTGGTTGACCACATCGGGGAAGCAGGTGTTCACGATGGCGGTCTCGATCCCGGCCCGATCCACCGCCCTGACCAGCCGGCTGGCCGGCAACAGATGCCAGGGGAGCCACAGGCTGAAGGTGGCCGCCCGGATGGTCGCCCGGAGTCCGTCGTCGATGTCGGCGTTCATGAACACCCGGGGCGACTGGACAGTGGCCGAGTGGATGATGACATCCGGCCTGACCTCCGCCAGGAGGCGCACCATGCCCTCCTCATCGGCCAGATCCGCCGGGTAGTGGTCGAAGCGCTTGTAGTGGCCCTGGAAGACCGAGCCCAGCATGGCCAGATCGACTCTGGAGGCGGCGGCCCAAGGGCTTCGCTTGGTGGTGACGATCCGGTCGACCCCCGGGCTGCGGGCCAGGAACTCGAGGGCCCAGCCACCCAGGTCCCCCACCCCGACCAGGAGAACCGTATTCATGCTGGAAAGGTGCCGGACGGGGATGGACTGGCCCTGCAATCCCTCGGCCAGGGCTTTCGTTGCCGACTATCAGCCCTACTGGACATTCTCAGACCCTCCTAGGGACGGCGCCCCGTGGAGTGCATCGTGTCCCGGTGGAAGTTCTTCATCCCCATGACCTTGAGCGTGAGTTCGGAGATCCTCCAACCCTCCTCCGTACGCCGGAACCGGCAGTGGTACTGCCCCCACATCTCACCATCGCCACCCCCGGAGTGGTAGGTGTGCCATGCATAGATGTAAAAAATGCCGTTCGCCCCGTCATCGCCGTCGGCCCAGACCCGTGGGTTGGTGATGTGATGGGCCGAAGAGGAGAAGAGGTTGCTCAGTCCCGGCTGGATGGTTGGCGCGATCGCATCGCGTCCAACGATGTTCTCGAACTCCGGCCCGTAGTCGATTACCGAATCGGCGGTGAACAACTCCGCCAGTTTTTCCGGCTCGTTCTGGTCGAAATGCCACGCATAGGCGTACAGAAGATCGACGATGGCGGTCCGGTCTGCTGGGTCTACGACCAGGGTCATACTGGTATCCTCTCGCTCGGTCCGGCTGGACTGATCCCCAGCCCGAGGACGGGGTTGCATCGCGACAAGATTAGGAGAAATCGGTGACGGACAAGCCAACACTCCGTGAGGACCTCTGGTCGAGGACATACCAGATAGGCGTGGTGGTCCGGGACATCGAGAAGGCCGCCGCCTTCTACGAGCGGCTCGGGATCGGGCCGTTCGAGGAAGGTCCGTCCGCCCACGCCCTGGAGCGCAAGATCTACGGCAAGGACTGCCCCGACGTCGACGTCAAGGGCCTCATCACCCAGATGGGCAACGTCGAGTTCGAGCTCCTGCAGCCCGTGTCGGGCGATGGCATCCAGATGGAGTTCCTGAAGACCCACGGCGAGGGAGTGGTTCATCTGTGTGCCCATACCGATGACCTGGACCGTGATGTCGAAGCCCTGACCGCCCTGGGTTACGAAGTGATCTCCTCGGCCATCCTGGAGGATGGCGGCAAGTTCGCCTACTTCGACACTCGTGAGGTCGGGGGCCTGATCCTGGAGCTGTTCCAGACCGGCGCCGACTGGCAGTAGACCATCCCACCGGCGCAGCCCTTCGGCACGGGACGGCACCGCCGGTAGGCTGTGGCCAATTGGAATCCTGAACGACCGTCTGATACGGAGGTGGACGCGGAAATGAGCGAGTACGCACGGGTCGAGATCGCCCAGCCCGAACTGAAGGAATTGGCCGACGCCATCGATGATGCACCGGGCGACCGGCTCGCCATGACCAAGCTGAAGTCCGACCTCGACGGCGAGTTGCGCTACATGGAACTCTATCGCGAGGTCTCCGCGGACGACCCGATACAGCAGGGCTGGGACGCCAACGAGGCCGAGTTCCATGCCAAGACCAAGATCTTCTCGGTGCTCGCCGACGCCATGGAGCTCGAACTCGGCCACGATGAGGGTCGGGCGGCCGTGGCCCGGGCCCGCAAGCGCCAGGGCGACCAGATGGGCGCCGAGATGGCCGCCAAGACCCGCGGCAAGGGCGAGCGGCTCAACCTGAACAACTTCTTCAAGGAGTTCTGGGGCTACTTCCAGTGGTCGCCGAAGCTGGATACCGAGCGCTACTACGACGACGAGGGCAACATGACCAAGTACGTGTTGCGCCTCAACTGCCCCATCGGGGACTACCTGCGTGATAACGCCCCGGACGTGGAGTTCTCCTCCAACTTCTGCGACCTAGACGAGCACATCGCCCTCGCCTACAACCCCAACATCCAGTATTCGAGGAAGCGCTGGGTGCCGGGCGGTTACCAGTTCAGTGAGCTGATCTGGGAGCTCGACACCGCCGGCGTCATCGACTGAACACCCCCACCGTTTCATTCAGGGATCGACCGATGCGTGCTCTCGGGATGTACGAAGGTGGAAGGCTGGCTCTGGAGGAAACTCCCGTCCCGCAGCCACCGCCGGGCTGGGGGTTGATCCGTAGCATCGCCTCCGCCGCCGGGTTATTCCAGGCGCAGATGCTGTCCGGCATGCTCCCCACCGACGGTTACCCGAGGATTCTCGGCCACGAGATCGTTGGAGAGGTCACGCAGGTCACGTCAGACGCCGCTCCCCCGGAAGGGTCGATGGTGGTGGTGGACGCCGTGGTGGGCTGCGGGGTTTGCGAATGGTGCATCCGCGGCGAGGACATGATCTGTCCGTGGATGCGTCACCTCGGGATCAACATCGACGGCGGCTTCGCAGATTACGTAGCGGTCCCGGAGTCTCACATGTTCCCCATCGCGCCCGGGACTCCCGTGGAGGAGGCCGTGATGCTGGGATCCGCCCTTCCGGCCTCGGTGCATGCCGCCCGGCGGGCCGGGATACGGGGCGGCCACCGGGTGGTAGTGACCGGAGTAGGCAGTATCGGCCTCACGATCTGCCAGGTAGCGCGGGCGATGGGGGCCACTTCGGTGGTAGCGGTCGACATCGCCGACGACCGCCTCGCCGCGGTGGCGCCATGGACCGACGGTGTGGTGAACGTGTCCGGCGCCGAACCGAAGGAGGCGGCGCACCTGGTCAGGCAAACCCTCGGCTCACCCGCCGGGGCCGACATCGTGTTCGAGGCCGCCGGCCACATAGACAGCGTGGACCTGGGCGTACATGCGGTGCGCCGGGGCGGAACCGTCCTGCTGATGGGCATATGCGAAGGCAAGACATCGATAACGTTCGACAGCTTCCTCCGCGACTTCCTGTCGAGGGAGGTGTCACTGGTCACCACCTTCGGTTTCACCCGGCAGGACTTCGTGATCGGGAACCGCCTGCACGCCACCGGCAACCTCGACCTCACCGCGCTGACGGGGGAGACCATCACCCTTGAACAGGTACCGGCAGCGCTGGCGGAGGTCGCCGCCTCAGGGACGTTGGGCAAGCGCCTCGTAGTGGACGTGGCGATCCCGTAGAAGGTGCTGAACAACCCGGCCGCGGCCCATCGGCAGCCGCGTGCCTCGAAAACCTAAGGCTCAGAGGGTTACCGGCAGGAGCCACCAACCCTAGGTTCAGGGCGTCACTGGCGGTGCGCTGTTCCTGAGGATCAGAACGTCACAGGCGGTGCGCTGTTCCTGAGGATCAGAACGTCATATATGACGCCCTCTGCCCCAAGAACGCCTAGACGCCGCAGGTCGCGAAAAACCGGTGCTCCGCACCGGGCCCTCCCCCGCCGCCACCTGTCCTGTTGGAGCGTGGTCGGCCATGCCCGGCTGGATGCCGGGAAATCGGCGGTTCGCTCCATCGAGCTGTCATGTTCCCTCGGACCGGCCGTTCCGATCGGTCTCGCCTCATCGGCCGGTATAGGTGCTTGGCGATAAACAACGTATAGCGGGGGCGTGACAGATTCAACCCCTATCTACGGGAACGCGAAGAATCCTTGAGGCCACCCAGGACGTGCCCGAATGCGCGGGCTGTGAGAAACACCCCACCAATCCGAACGGGAGGCCGGGGAGGGGCGCCGGGCGGCTCAGCCTGCCAACCATCCCCCGTCGACCGGCACGAACGCGCCGGTCATGAAACTGGCCCCGTCCGAGGTCAGGAAGGCCACCACCTCGGCGATCTCGCGGGGATGGGCGGGCCGACCCAGCGGGGTGCGTCCCATCAGCTTGGCCCGCCTGCCGGGATCCGCCAGGCTCACCGCACTCATGGGCGTGTCGGTCACCCCTGGGCCGACAGTATTCACACGGATACCGTGGCGGGCGAAGTCCACCGCCAATGCCTGGCCGAGCAACAACACTCCGCCCTTGGATGAGGCGTAGGCGGCAGTCCCGGGAAGCACCACCTTGGAGTTGATGGAGCCGATCAGGACGATGGCACCCCCGTTTCCCTGGTCCACCATGGCCCGCGCGGCCCGCTGAGCGGTCAGGAAGCTGCCGGTGAGGTTGACATCCACGATGCGGCGGAAGGTTGCGAGATCGAAATCGATGGAATCTCCGCCCATCTCAATTCCGGCACAGGTGACAGCGATGTCGAGGCCCCCGAACCGGTCCACCGCCGCCGCCACCATGGAGTCACACCCGGCCGGGTCGGTCACATCGGCAGCCACCGCTATCGCGCTTCCGACCCGGTCGGCCACCTCGGCCGCTCGGGTGCCGTCAAGGTCGACGCAAACCACCTGATCTCCGCGGCCCGCCAGCAGCTCCGCCACGCACGTGCCGATCCCCGAGCCGGCGCCTGTCACCAGAGCTACCGCCATAACCATCTACCTCCATCGAATGCCTGGCGCCGCATCCTACAAACCGGCGTCCGATTTCTGGCCGGGCAGGTCCGTTGGTGGTGGAGTCGATGTTCTATAGTGGCGCGCAGCGGGTAGCCGACCGAGGGAGACACCGATGGAGCAACCCATCCTCTACAGCCTCAACACCGACGCACGAACGCCGACCTGACAGGAGTGCTGCCGGGTACGTGACTACCTGGAGGCCAACTCTGTCGAGTTCGACGACCGCAACATCCGCCAGAGCGAGGAAGCTCGCCGGGAACTACTAGCCCTTACCGGCGATCTGATGGTGCCCTATCTGATCTATGGCCACCGGAAGGTCACCGGCTTCGACCCCGAGGGGATCGACGCCATCGCCGATGCGTACCGCGCCGCGACCGCCGGCGTATCCTGAGTAGCTCCGAGATCCGAGGTCACATGTCAAACCCTCCCGGCAACTCACTGCAAGTTGACCAGAACCGCCGGGTCTCCGAACCGGGCGAGAGCCCGGAAGCGGGAATCCTCCACCTCATCGAGCGGGTCCGGGAAGAACTGGACTACAACGACGCCAAAGGCCAGAGCGCCTACCGGCTCGGCATGCACGACGGGCTCAGGTTCGCCGAGGACGCTCTCGTGAATCTGCTGAAGCGGCACGGACACCAGGCTGAGGTTCGCGAAACGCCAATGGACATGTAGCGGAATGGGCCGGACCAAGGACGCCCAGCCGGTCGTCCGCCTACGCAACATCCACAAGTCATTCGGCGCCAACCATGTCCTGCGAGGCATCAACCTGACGGTGGGACAGGGCCAGCACGTGGTCATCTTCGGGCCCTCCGGCTCCGGCAAGTCAACGCTGCTCCGAACCACCAACCTCCTGGAGGCCCCGGATTCCGGGTCGGTCTGGTTCGACGGCAAGGAATACGGCCCGGGCATCGAAGGAGAGGGCCTTCCCCGCGGTAAGGCCCGGCTCCTCCGCGAGGAGATCGGGATGGTGTTCCAGCAATTCAACCTATTCCCCCACATCACCGCGCTCAACAATGTGGCCCTGGCCCTGCGGCGGGTCCGGAAGGTGAAGCGCGACGAGGCCGAGCACAAGGCCGCCACCTACCTCGACCGGGTGGGCCTGCTCGACAAGCTGGGCGCGTACCCATCGCAGCTGTCGGGCGGCCAGCAGCAGAGGGTTGCGATCGCCCGGTCCCTGGTGATGGAACCGAAAGTGATGCTGTTCGATGAGCCCACCTCGGCACTCGATCCCGAGTTGGTCGGCGAGGTGTTGGCCGTCATGCGTGACTTGGCGGAATCAGGCATGACGATGGTGGTGGTCACCCACGAGATGGGGTTTGCCAGGGAAGCCGGTGACCTGAACATTTTCATGGACGAGGGCGTGGTGGTGGAGACCGGCGGGCGGGAGTTGTACGACAGCGCCCAGGAGCCCCGAACCCGGGCATTCCTGCGGGCAATCCTATGAACTCCTTCCTCGTGATCCCGGTACTCGCCCAGGCCCGTTTCCGGCCCGAGTTCATCTGGGACAACCGGGACATCTTCCTTGGCGGGGTGAGGCTGACCCTGTTCATCGCCATCATCGCCTTCACTCTCGCCACGGCCATGGGCCTGGCGGTGGCCCTGTTACGGATGTCGAAATCGCGGATCGTCGGCACGATCATGGGCGCTTACATCAACGTCTTCCGTGCCATACCTCTCCTGGTGTTCGTGCTGTTCGTCTACTACGGAATCGCCATCCAGTTCGATCTGGCCATCTCCGCCATACAGGCGGGGATCCTGGCGTTGACACTCCAGTATTCGGCCTGGCTCGGGGAGATCTTCCGAAGCGGTATCCAGGCCGTTTCCGACGGGCAACGGCAGGCCGCCTTGTCAGTGGGCATGAGCCGGCCGCAGGCTTTCTTCCGGGTAGTGCTCCCACAAGCCACCCGGATCGTGATCCCGCCGATGGGCAACATGTTCATCGGCATGATCAAGGACTCCTCGCTCGTCTACATAATCGGCGTACCCGAGTTGCTGCGGGTCAGCAACCTGCTGGCCAACACCACCTTCCGCTACTTCGAGGTCTACCTGGCCACCGTGATCTCCTACCTGATCCTGACCACCGCGGTCTACTTCGGGGTGAAGTATCTGGAGAAGCGCTACGCCCTCGTCGACGTCCTCACCTCCAGGGTGCGCTCGCCCTTCGCCCGCCGTCGGAGTGCCCAACTGCTGAGGCTGCAGGAAGCGGTGACGACCAGCCGTGGATCGGAATCGACCTCTAGGCGGGACAACGCCTAGCATCGGAGTTCGACATCGAGGTAGACGCAACTCCGTTCGTGGCTTGGCAACCCGCTGAGGTGCTGGTCTAGCATTGGAGTTCGATCTCGACAAGGACACAACAGCGCGGTCTGCGCCGATGTGTCCGGTCGACACCCGTCGGAAGATACACAACCCCTGGAAGGGAGGACCGGATGAGAAGCCACACCAAGTGGTGGGCGCTACTGGTCGTGATGGGACTGGTGCTAGCCGCCTGCGCGAGCGAGGACGATGAGGGCGGAGATGGTGGAGCAACAGCCGCGGCTCAGGCCGTGGTGGATGGCAACCTCCTCGACCAGATCAAGGACCGTGGAACCCTCGAGGTCGGTATGGTCCTCCAGTTCCCGCCGCAGATGTACATCGATGACGCCGGGAACCCCGCTGGTTACGACGTCGACCTGATGAACATGCTGGCCGAGGACCTCGGAGTCACTCTGGAGATTTCCAACCTTGAGTTCGAAGCGATGATCCCCGGTCTCATAGCGAACCAATTCGATCTCGTATCGGTGGGCCTCGTCGGTCGGCCGGCACGTCTCGAACAGCTCTGGTTCACTTGCCCCTACGTGCCTTACCGCCAAGTGGTGGTGGTCAACAACGACTCGGGCATCACGTCCATAGACGCGCTGAACAGCAGCGGTGTGACCATGACCGCTCTCACCGGCTCCACAGCCGCGAACCTGACCGAGACCCGCTTCCCGAACGCCGAACTGGTCCAACTGGATCAGGCTCCGGCCTTCCTCGAGGTTGCTTCCGGACGGGCTGACGCCATCGTGGTGGAGGAGTATCTTGCCCTCCCGTTCGTGGCCGAGAACCCGAGCACCAGCGTCCTTAATCCCAACGCGCCGTTCGTCGCGGAGGAGTACGGGGCATGGGCTCTCCCCCGCGGTGAGGTCGTGTGGCTCGAATACCTGAACGGCTGGCTGGCCTACTACATCTCGAGAGGCACGCTCGACGAGGTCTACGAGCGGCACATCGGCCCGACCGAGGGTTTGCCCGCCTGTAACTAGACAGAACCATGGGGTCCGGTCCGCTAGTTCGACCTGACCCATCGATTGAGAGATCCGGCGCCCGCCGATGCGGACGCCGGATTCTCGCGCCAGACCGGAGGCAACTGAACATGCCCGATGTTCCCGAACACCTCGAACCCCTGAGCGATCTGATCGAGTACCTCGATCACGTGGCCATCGGGGTCCGCGACGTGGCGGCAGCGGCCGAGTTGCTGGAGTTACTCGGCGGCGCCTTCGTCACGGGGGCCGACAACCGGCGTGGTGGCTTCCGGTGGATCCATTATCGGCTACCGGGCGGCGCCAAGGTCGAAGCACTGGCCCCGATCTCGGACGACTGCTTCCTTTGGCGTTTCCTAAACTCACGCGGTGAAGGAATGCACCATGTGACCTTCAAGGTGTCGTCGGTGACCGAGGCGGCCCGGCGAGCCGAACGGGCCGGGCTCAGAGTGGTCGGTTTGTACTTGGATCCGGGGGCATGGAGCGAGTGCTTCATCCATCCGGCCGCCGCCCACGGAACCCTCATCCAGCTCGCCGAGTGGCCCGAGGGTCTCTTCCCAGACGTCCCCCTGGAGGATGTGCTGGCCGGAAAGGTCATCGAAGACTGAGGCCCACCCCAGCGGTTGGCTAACCAGGCGCGCTGGTCAGGCCACATTCCCGGCTACGCAGCAGGTCTGGCGGGGCGATCTCGCTGACCGTGAACGTCTCCAGAAAGGGGACCTGTCATCGTGGCGGTGGGCCGGGCAAAGGTCTCGGGGCGGAGCTTGGGCCTTCGAACGAGCTAGTCGAAAGTCTCTCGGGTCTCTAATAGGCAGAATCTCAGGCGATTAGGCCGCAGCTCCCCCGGGACGTCGGAGTTCCAGCTCAGGGAAACCGCCATCCACCAGCCAACCGCTATGAGACGGCACCCCTTACCTCTATCAGCCCTGGCCGCCTATCCCGACGGCGTGAACAGTCTCTATAGGGGCGCCTGGTAGGCGGAGGGATCGGACTCGAAGGCGCGGCGGCAACCGGCGGCGCAGAAGTAGACCTCCTCTCCGGCATGATGGCTGACGAAACCGGCCGTCGCGACATCCACCAGCATCCCGCACACCGGATCGACCGCTTGCGCCGGTATCACCACCTGCACCCCCTGGGCACCGGCTCCGGCAGCCTTGAAGGCCACCAGTTCGGCCATGATCGACACGGCCATCTCTTCGTGGGTGGTAGACCCCAGATCGACGCCGGCCGGAGCATGCACTCTTGCCAGGGCGCGTTCTCCCACTCCATGCTCCCGGAGCCAGGCGAGCACCGACGAGGCCCTCTTCTGGGAGGCCACCAGACCCACGTAGGCAGCAGGGGTGGCGAGAGCCGCTTCCAGCGCAGGCTCGTCGAAGTGGCCCTGGGTTGCGACCACTACGTAGGACCGATCGCCGGCCCGACCGATGTCCCCTACTTCGGTGATGACCTCGGCGCGCCACCCGACCACCTTGGCAATCCGTTCCAAGGTCCCGGCCATCGGAGAGGAGCCGACAACGATCAGATGAGGGGAAGGGAGGATCGGTTCCACGAACACCTCCATCGCTCCTTCGCTGTCACAGGCCATAGCCACGTCCGTCACGCCGGGCCGCCGATCGCCCTCCCCCAGCATCAGCACCCGCGCCTCGCCGTCCCCCAGCGCCTCCAAGGCATGGCGAACCACGGTCGGGGATGCGCAGGCGCCTCCGAGCCAGCCTTCCACCCGGCCGTCCGGGTGGATTATCGCCTTGGAGCCGCCCTTGCCTGACGAAGGCCCCCGCGACCACGTTACGGTGGCCAGCGCGAACGCCCGCCCCTCCTCATGGAGCCGGGCCGCCCGCCGGAGGATGCTCATCGCTTACTTAGGAGGGTGCTGACAAAGGCGGGAATGGGTTGGCCCGCGACGCCTCAACCTTCCGGCTCTGTTGTCGGCTATCGGGCCAACCGGACATTCTTCAGTACCGCCTAGGCTCAGGGATTTACCTCCACTCCGTTGAGCGCTCCCCACACCCGGTGCGGTAGCACCGGCATGTCGATGTTGCTCACACCCCTGGACCAGAGCGCGTCGATGACTGCGTTGGTGAACGCGGCGGGCGAGCCGACCGTGGCAGATTCGCCCACGCCCTTCGCCCCGATCGGGTGGTGCGGGGAGGGAGTCACCGTCTCGCCCAGCTGGTAGCGGGGCGTCTCCCAGGCGGTGGGCACCAGGTAGTCCATGAAGTTCGACCCGATGCAGTTGCCGTCGTCGTCGAACGTGATCCACTGCATGTTCGCCTTGGCAAAGCCCTCGGTGAGACCGCCCGCGATCTGCCCATCCACGATCATCGGATTGATCCGCACGCCGCAGTCGTCGACCGCCACCATTTCCAGCACCTTCCAGGTGCCGTCGCCGGTGTCGACCTCCGCCACCACGATGTAGGTACCGAACGGATAGGTCATGTTGGGCGGGTCGTAGTAGGTGACGCCCTCAAGGCCCGCCTCCATGCCAACCGGATGGTTGGTGTAGGCGGCGAAGGCGACGTCCTGGATGGTGACGCTCTGGTCGGTGCCCTTTACGGTGAACTTCCCGGGCTCCCAGTCCAGGTCCTCCTCAGCAGCCTCCAGAAGGTGGGCGGCCAGCTTCTGCGCCTTGGCCCGGATCTTCCTCGATACCACGGCCGTGGCCGCCCCACCCACCGGGGTGGAACGGGAGGCGTAAGTGCCGAGCCCGTAAGGGGTGTTGTCTGTGTCGCCGTACATCACCTTGATGTCCGAGTAGGGGATGCCGAGCTCCTCCGCCACGATCTGGGCGAATGTGGTCTCGTGACCCTGTCCCTGCGTCTGGACACCCAGCTTCAGGATCGCCTTGCCCGTCGGATGGATCCGCAACTCGGCGGAATCGAACATCTTCAGACCCAGGATGTCGTACTGCCGGGAGGGACCGGCCCCCACCACCTCGGTAAAGGAGGCCACGCCGATGCCGATCAGCTTGGTAGCGTCCGGGTCGGAGTTCTGCTCGGCCTGGCGAGCCCGCCAGGCGTCATAGCCGATCATTTCCTTGGCCTTGTCCATGGCCCCGTGGTAGTTACCGGAGTCGTAGACGAACCCGGTCGGGGACAGGTAGGGGAACTGGTCCTCCCTGATGAAGTTGAGCGCCCGGAAGTCGGTCGGGTCCATTCCCACCTCGTGGGCGGCGTTGTCCACCAACCGCTCGATCAGATAGGAGGCCTCGGTCACCCGGAACGAGCACCGGTAGGCCACGCCACCTGGCGCCTTGTTCGTGTAGGCGCCCTTGGCGGTCACATGAGCGGACGGGAAGTCGTAGCTCCCGGTGCAAATGTGGAACAGGCCTGCCCGGAACCGGGTGGGCTGTGCGTCCGAGAAGAAGGCGCCCTGATCGGACAGGATGTTGGCTCGCATCGCCGTGATCCGGTTGTTGCCGTCCAGGGCCAACTCCGAATGCATGTGGAAGTCGCGGGCGAACCCGGTCGAGATCAGGTTCTCGGTACGACTCTCGATCCACTTCACCGGCTTCCCGATCAGCAGGGATGCGGCCGTGGCCACCACGTAGCCCGGATACACCGGGACCTTGTTGCCGAAACCGCCCCCGATGTCCTGGGTGATGATCCGGATCTTCTCCTCCGGAAGCCCGGCCACCAGGGCGAAGACCGTCCTGATGGCATGGGGCGCCTGGCTCGTCATGTAGATGGTGGCCTGCCCGGTGATGGAGTTGACATCCGCCACCACCCCGCAAGTCTCCAGCGGTGCCGGATGGGATCGCGGGTAGTGGGTGTCCAGGCTGACCACCCTGGCCGCAGCCGCGAAGGCGGCATCGGTCGAGTCCTGGTCGCCGGCCTCCCACGTGTAGGCGACGTTGTCGGTCTGGCCCTCCTTCTCATCCCGGATAAGGGTGCTGGTGGCGAGGGATTGCTGGGGGCTGGTGATGGCCTCCAGCTCCTCGTAGTCCACATCGATGTGGGACAGAGCATCATGGGCGATGTAGGGGTGGGTGGCGATCACCACCGCCACCTCCTGGCCCTGGAACCGGACCTTGTCGGTGGCCAGCACGGCCTGCGTGTCGCCCGAGAGGGTCGGCATCCAGGCCAGGCCGTGGGCTTCCAGGGCTTCGCCGGTGATGACGGCCAGCACCCCTTCGATCTCCATAGCCGCGGACGAGTCGATCGAGTTGATCCTGGCGTGGGCCACCGGGGAGCGGAGGATGGCCATGTGGAGCATCCCCGGAAGGTTCAGATCATCGAGGTAGTTGCCGGCGCCCCGGATGAACCGGTCGTCCTCCTTGCGGAGGACGGAGTGCCCGATTCCACCGACCTCGGGACTGGTGCGTAGTTCGTGAACCGTTGTCATGTCAGCTCCCCTCTCCGCCCGCGGCCCGGATGGCGGTCACGATGTTCATGTAGCCGGTACAGCGGCAGATGTTGCCGGATATGGCCCAGCGGACCTCCTCGTCGGTCGGATCCGGATTGTCTTCGAGCAGGGCGCTGCCCACCAGCATCATTCCCGGTGTGCAGAAGCCGCACTGCAGGCCGTGGTGCTGCTTGAAGGCGGCCTGGACCGGATGGAGCTCGCCACCCTCGGCCAGACCCTCAACGGTCTTCACCTCGCTTCCGTCAGCTTGGACCGCCAGCACGGTGCAGGACTTGACCGGCCGGCCGTCCAATAGGACGGTGCAAGCACCGCAGGAGGAGGTGTCGCAGCCGATATGGGTCCCGGTAAGGCCCGCGTCCGAGCGGATGAAGTCGACCAGCAGGCGCCTGGGCTCGACATCCCGGGTCTCGCTAGCGCCGTTTATGTTGACTGTGATCTGCATCAGCCCTCCCCTCTTGCAAGGGTCAGCGCTTGGGCGAACCCGCGTCTGGTGTACTCGGCTACCACGGCCCGCTTGTACTCGGCCGGACCCCGGACGTTGTCATCGGGATCGCAGGCGCGGGCCGCGATGGCTGCGGCTTCGGCGAACAGTTCCGGCCCGGGGGTCTGCCCCGCCATCATCTCCTCCGCCTCCGTTACCTTCAGGTTGTGACCGTAAACGGCGGTCAGGCCCAGGCCGGCCTCCGCCACGTCCCCCGAACCGTCGAGTACGAGATGGGTGGCCACTCCCACGGTGGCGTAGTCGCCGACTTTGCGCTCCAACTTGAGGTATGCGCCCCCGGCCGGCCCCCCGCACGCGGGGATCCGCACCTCCGTGACCATCTCTCCGGGGTTGAGCGAGTTGGTGAAGAAGTCCACCACGAAGTCGGTGATGGGAATCACCCGCTCGCCCGACGATGAGCGGGCTACCACCGAGGCGCCCACCGCCAGCATCACCGAGTTCCAGTCGCCCTCGGGGTCGCAGTGGGCCACGGAGCCGCACAGGGTTCCCCGGTTCCGTACCAGCGGATCGGACACCCACGGCGCAGCGGAGGCCACCGTGTGGTTGTGGCGGCTAACCGCCTCCGATGAGGCCACGTCGGCGTGACGAGCCAGTGCCCCAACCGCGAGATGGCCGTTGGACTCGCTTATGTGTGCCAGTTCGCTGACGCCGTTGATGTCTACGAGGTGGCCCGGCGACGCCAGCCGGAGCTTCATCATCGGGATGAGGCTCTGACCTCCGGCGAGAACCCGGCCCTCGTCACCCAGCTCAGCCAGAGTGGCTAGGACCTCCTCGAGACTACCGGGCGCCAAGTATTCGAACGCGGACGGATACACCGAACCTCACCTCCTGCGGTCGCTGACCCCACCTTATCGGGCCGAACGCTCATCCCACCGCTAATCGCCGGTTTCTTTCGAAGAGTCGGACCGGTAGTGCATGGGCCCACCCCCGGAGGGCCCTCCGAGTCCGAGGGCGGATAGCTCCTCCGCGTAGACGGCGATCTCGTTCGCTGCCCGCTGGGACGGCCAGCCCAGCACCGAAGACAGCACCGAAGCTATCCGCCCCGTCTGCGAGCGGCCATGGTCGGGACTGCGCCAGGCGAGGCTGGTTCGTCGTAGGGCGAAGTCACCGATCGACGCCACCGACTCGTGGAGGGCGGTGTAGGCGACCTCGGCCACAGAGATCCGGGCCGGGGCCATCAGGCCTCGCCAGTCCGGTCGTTGCTCCAGGATACGGAGCACCTCGGCGGCCTCGGTCCCGTAGCGCCCGATCAGGTCGTCGGCGTAGTCCTCCTGGATATGGATGCGAGCCAGGCCGGCCCGGAGCCGTTCCCGGAGGGTGGCATCCACACCCGTGCCGAAGAGCGGTTCACGGTCGGTCCGGGATCGCCGGTCGATCCGCAGACGGGCACAGGCGAGGTCAACCGCCTCCGCTCCGATCACCCGTGCCGAGCTCAGCTTGCCCCCGACCACGGCGATTACACCGGACGCCCTCTCCACGATCCGGTGCTCCCGTGAGGCGGAGGAGACGGGTCCTCGGTCCCGTGCCAGGGTGCGGAGGCCGGCGAAGGCCGCCTGTGGAGAACCGGAGTGGTCCAGATAGCGGACCAGATGCCGCTCCAAGTACTCCCTGTCGTCCCCGTCGGGGCGGACCCGGTCCGGATCACCCTCGTACGGCGTGTCTGTCGTCCCCACCAGGGCCAACCCTCGCCACGGAACCACGAACAGGAGGCGCCCGTCATCGGTTTCGGGGAGTACCAGGGCTTTGTCCCCGACGCCGAGGTCTTCGGCCCGGTAGACCAGGTGAACCCCCTTGGACAGGCGTCGGGACGCGTCCGGAGGTTGCCCGTCGAGCGGAGGAGGAGCGGACGCCCACGTGGCCGATACCACGGTCCTGGCCCGGACCACTACCGGTCGGTCATCAGCCTCGGGACCGTTGTCCATCAACTCCACCTTGAGTTCGTCGCCCACCGTATCGATCGAACAGGCCGCCATCCGGGAGACCGCCACGGCCCCGTGCAGCGCCACCGCAGTCTTGAGGTACGCGACAGTCAGCCGGGAGTCGTCGGTCAGGGCATCCCGGTAGGAGAATCCTTCCACCAGTGATTCAGGGCGCAGCTTGGGGAAGGACCTCGCCAGGTCCGCCTTGCCCAGCCTTCGATGCCTGTCGGATCCCCGCCTCCCGCCCAGCCGGTCGTACAGGGACAGCCCCGCCCTGAGGCTGACGGAAGCCAGCGGCCCAGCCGTCAGCAAGCGTGGGAGGTCCACGATCCGCCGGCCCCTGAAAAGCGGTATGACGAAGTCCAGGTCGGAGTAGAGGAAGTCAGCCGTCCGGCGCAACACATCCTGTTCTCGCAGACCCTGGCGGATCAGCCGCAACCGCATATGGGGGAGGTACCGGATACCCCCGTGCAGCAACTTGGTCGACCTTCTCGAAGTCGCGCCGGCGAAGTCGTCCTTCTCCACCAGCGCCACGGACAGTCCCCGGCTCGCCGCATCCCTGGCCACCGCGGTGCCGATCACTCCCCCGCCGACCACCACCATGTCGAACAGCCGCGATTCCACCAGGGCTCGCCGGGAGTCGGAGCGCGTCCACGTCCCTGGGGGGATGGGGGACTGCGGGAGAGAGGGGTTCCGCACCATCCGAGCGTACATCCTTCTCGGGTATAGCTCCTCCCCCGGCTACAGCGCCGGACCGGAGCGATCGCGGGAAACCACGATGGAGCGGAGCCGCTCCCATCCCTGACGTGCCTAGGCTCGTGCCATGGTCGATTACCGCGTTCCCGGGCAGGGCATCACCTGCGACCTACCGGTTCCGCGGCGGGCGCTGGCCATCGGCGCGCATCCCGATGATGCCGAGTTCGGGGCCGGGGCGACCCTGGCCAAGTGGGCCGCCGCGGGGACGGAGGCGACCATCCTGGTGCTGACGGATGGCTCCAAGGGATCGTGGGACCCTTCGCTAAGCCCGTCCGACCTGGTCCGTATGAGGATGAACGAGCAGACCCGGGCCACCGAGGCTCTAGGCGTGGACAGCACGCTCAACCTGTCCTACATAGACGGCGAGCTGGAGTACAACATGGAGTTGCGCGCCGAGGTGTGCCTGTGGATCCGCCGGCTCCGGCCCCAGGTGGTCCTCACCCACGACCCGTGGCGCCGCTACATGCTGCATCCCGACCACCGGGCGACCGGCTGGGCGGCCATCGACGGGGTAGTGGCTGCGCGGGACCATCTCTTCTTCCCGGAGCAGCTGGCCGGTGGCCTGACCCATCACCGTCCCGGGGCCGTGCTGCTGTGGGCGGCGGACGAACCGGATCACTACGAGGACGTGACCGGCTCCATCGATCGCAAGGTGGCCGCCCTGCTGTCGCACTCCAGCCAGGCCACTACCACCATGGACGGCGCCGGACGCTCGGCCGAGGCAACCGAGGCATTCCGCCTCGAGATCGACGACCGCGCCCGGATCGCCGGCACCGAGGCCGGGCTCTCCCGCGCCGAGGCGTTCAAGCGGATCACGCCCTGATGGGACTGGCCGGCGACCGGCTCGCTGACCTCCGAACCATCCATCCTCGGGCTACCGGCCGCCTGCTCGGCGCCGTGGACGCAGCCTTGGAGGAGGTGGATCCCCGACGGCTGGTACGTTCCGCGCTCGCTCCCGCGGAGGGTGGGGTTCTCGCCGGAGGCCATTTTGTCGCGGCGCGGCGGGTGGCGGTGCTGGCCGTCGGCAAGGCGGCCAGCGGTATGAGCCGCGGCGCGAAGGACACCTTGGGACCGCTGGTGACGCGAGGCCTAGTGGTAACCGACCAGACGGACCAGGCACCCGATTGGGCGGAACTGCTGGTGGGGGGTCATCCCGTTCCGGATGAAGGGAGCGTCCGAGCGGCCGAGAGCGCCATCGATCTCGCCCGGGGCGTGGGGCCGGATGAGCTCCTGCTGGCCCTCGTGTCCGGGGGTGGATCGGCCCTACTCGAGGCACCGGCCGAAGGCCTCAGCCTCGACGACATCCAGGACCTCAACGACCAGCTGATCCACTCCGGCGCCCCCATCGAGACGATCAACCGGGTCCGCCAGGCGGTGTCGCGAGTGAAGGCCGGACGGTTGGCGGCGCGCTGCCGGAGCCCGGTGGTCACGCTGGTTGTCTCTGACGTGGGCGACGACCCGGCGGTGGTGGCCTCCGGCCCCACCGTGACCGCACCACCGAACCCGGCTCCTGTGGGCGAGATACTCGACCGGTACTCAATCCGGGGTGGTGCGGCGGATCGGGCCCGGCGTGTCGTCGCCGCCGGGGTCGAGGTCTCCGATGCTCGGCACGCGCCGGAGAACGATCTCGCCCTGATCCTGGCTGACGGAATGACCGCAGGGCGGGCGGCGGTCCGCTTCCTGTCCTCCACCGGCCTGGACGTGTCGCCGGCCCCCGAGCGGCTGACAGGGGACACCGAGGACGCCGTCCTAGGGGAGTTGACCGCCACCCCTGAGGGCGCGGTTCGGGTCCTGGCCGGAGAGACCACCGTGGAGGTGCGCGGGCAGGGCAAGGGCGGTCGCAACCAGCACGCCGCCGTCACCGCCGGCATCGAGATCGCCAGCAGCCATCACCGGTTTCTCGCCTTCGGAACCGACGGCGTGGACGGCCCGACCGATGCGGCCGGCGGTTGCGTGGACGGCGCAACGGTCACCGATCCGGCGCTGGCCCGGAGCCACCTGGACGCCTGCGATTCCTATCCCTACCTGCAGGCGGCAGGAGGGCTGCTCCGGACCGGGAGAACGGGAACCAACGTAGCCGATCTGTGGATCGTCGACAGATCGGAGAATGGTCCCGCCAGTGAGCGGATCGTTATATCCTGACCTCATCATGAGCAGCCCCGTAGCAGTAATCGTCGGCGCCACCGGCGGGCTCGGCACCGCCCTCACCGGGCGGCTGATCCGCCTGGGCTACCGCATCGGCGCCACCTATCTGAGGCCCATCGAGACGGACGAGTTCGAAGAGCGGTTCCCCTTCGATGAGGATCAGCTGGTCCTCCGCCGCGTCAACGCCACGGAGTCCGGGGAGGTTGAGGATTTCTTGGCCAGTGTGGCGGCCCGGTTCGGGCGTATCGACGCGGTTGCCTCGATGGTGGGCGGCTGGGCCGCCGGCCGGGATGTGAAGGACACCGACGATGTGCGGTTCGACTGGATGATCGACCTCAACCTACGATCGGCCTTCTACACGGTCCGGGCCGCCGTCCCCCACCTCGAAGGCGGCGGACGCATCCTGCTGGTCGGGAGCCGCGCGGTGGTGGACAACCCACCCGGGCAGGCAGCCTTCAACATCGCCAAGGCGGGAGTGGTCGCCCTCGCCAAGACCGCCGCGGCGGAGTTGGAGGACAGCGACATCACCGTCAACGTGATCCTGCCGTCGGTGATGGATACGCCAGCCACCCGCCGGGCGCTCCCCTTCGCCGAGTACGTCAAGTGGCCCACACCTGACGAGATCGCGGCGGTGGCGGAGTTCATCATGACCGGGGAATCGGGGGTCATGTCGGGAGCGGTCGTCCCCGTGTACGGACGGGCCTGACAGCGGACGGGCCTGACCTGGCCCTTCGCCAATCGGTCGGGAAGCCCTCCATTACGACGACACCTTTCGCGTTCTCGCAGGTCTGGTCGGAATCGTCACACCCCCGCCATACGTTGGCCATTGCCAAGCACCTGCGCCGGCCGAAGGGTGTCATCGATTCGGCTCGGCCGGTCCAGAGGGAACATCAAGCTTCATCGAGCGGAGGGCCGATCCCGGAATCCGGCCCGGGCGTGGCCGACCACGCTCCCAACCGGAACGGTGGTGGCGGGGGCGGGTGCAAATCCCAGTGGTGGTTGTCCGTTTGGCCTTGAATGGCCTGGAAAGCACGGGACCCGGTGGGGAGCACAGGTTCTTCGCGGGCGAGGCTCCCGGTCCGACGCAACCATTCGCGAAGATCCCAGGGCCAAAGGAAAGACCCGACCGGAGCCCTTCACTCGGTGATGAGCCCGACCGGGTCGTTCTATCGCAGCCCCGACCAGATTTGAACTGGCGTCTCCGCCTTGAGAGGGCGGTGTCCTAGGCCCCTAGACGACGGGGCCACTGCGTGTGGCGAATGATACCAACCGCTCGGGAGAGAGGACTCGAACCCCTACTAACAGGGCCAGAACCTGTCGTGCTGCCGATTACACCACTCCCGATCAGGCCCGCAAGATACCAGGTATCGGCCAGCGTGCGTCAACCGGACCGGGTGATGCGCTATTTCCCGGACCGTCCGCCGCTCCATGCGGCGCGGGGCAACCGCTTCTCCTTGTCCACGAACGGCAGGGTGTCAACGGTCGCCGGGTGAGGGGTTCCGTCATGGTCGAGCAACGAGACCGTCTTGCCGAGCCAGTCACCGCCCGGCAGAGGCCGGTCGAAGCGCACGTAGCCGACTCCAGTGTCCAGCGTGGGCGACCAGGTGCCGATCGTGATATGCCCGACCGGGCCGTGCTCGAAGCGCACCTGCATACCGGCGTCAGGCGCAGCGGTGGCACAGACCAGGCCGAACAGGAGTTGGCTGCGATCGGCCGTCGCCAGCGCGGAACGTCCGACGAAGTCCCCCTTGTCGAGTGCGACGAAACTCCCGAGGCCGGCGCCGAACGGTGTCAGATCCGGTTCGATATCCGTACGGTTGTCCAGGATGCCGGCTTCGATGCGCCGTATCCCCATCGATGACGAGGAGCTGAACTCCATGCCGAAGGGCTCGCCGCAGGCGAACAGTTCATCCCAGAGGGCGCCATGATCCGTCGGATCCGGACCGCTGTTGCAGTAGATCTCGATCCCCACCTCTCCCGTCCAACCGGTCCGGGAGACCCACAACGTCTGTCCTCCAACATCGAAGAACCCCGCGTGGAAATATCTGAAACCGGTCGATAGCCCACCGCCGATCGCTGCGTTCAGCACATCGAGCGACTTCGGTCCCTGGATCTGGAGGACTCGTGAATCCGGATCGGAGACCTCTGCGTCAAGCCCGATGGCGTGCGCTTTGAGCCAGCTCTCGAACTCCCCGTTCGCCGTCACGTACCAGTAACGATCGTCCGCAAGGCGCATGAGCACGCCGTCCATCAGAACAGTGCCGTCCTCATTGCAGGCTATGCCGTACCGGCCCCGACCCACCGCGAGCGTTCCGACCCTGCAAGTGAGGACCCTCTCGAGCGCTCGGACGGCATCCGGCCCGATGATCTCGAGGGGCTTCTCCGGTACGTCGTACAGCAGCACCCCGTTCCGCAACTTCCAGTACTGGGGAACAGGGTCCTCGTCCTGGGACGCCCTGAGGGGATACAGGCGATTGCAGTACAGGCCGAAGATCGTCTGATCCGTCGCGTACCGGTCGGCAAAGGGCGATCGGCCGAGTCGATACGAACTCAACCGGAGCGTACCGAACGACTCGACGTAGAAGTGTCTGTCCCCGATCATCTACACCTCAGGAAGCAGGGTGGGGCGGTGGGCCACGGTAGCAGCAAACCCGTAGCGCAACGACAGTTCCGGCAAAGGTGGCGCCCCTTCCCTGATCCGCCCGTTTCCTGACGGGATGCTCGATCCCTCCCGCCGAAACCGCCGGACCCGGAGAAAGGCCGGTCAGCATCTTGCCCCACTGCCTCCAGGACATGGTGAACATCAAGTGATTGAACCCGAGGACCCGATGGGCATGGAGAAGGCGGAATGATGAGGTAGTTGTAGTGGCCCCGACGGGATTCGAACCCGCGTTTCTGGCTTGAAAGGCCAGCGTCCTAGGCCGGCTGGACGACGGGGCCTTGGGTTCCCGATCCTACGCCTTCTGTGGCGCTGCGGTGAACCTTCGATCAACGGTGGGTGTTGCTCGGTGACCGGAGGCTAGTGGAGATCAGCCTTGTGCGGACAGAACGGCGGCGAGTTCATCCGAACTGAGCGACTCCTTGCGGACCCGCAGGTCGAGATAGATGACGGTACCTAACGCGGCGGTCAGCGGGATCGATAGCAGGGTGGCGACCTGCTGGACTAGGTAGCCGGTGATGCCACCGCTCACTCCTAGGCCGGGCGAGAGGATGAGCGCGATCACGGTCGAGACGATCCCGAAAACGATGACCGCGAGGACTACGACCAGCAAGCCGGCACCCAACACCCGCCAGCGCTCGCCCGCCACCAGGCGCCACGACCGCTTGAGGCTGTCCATCGGACCGATGCCTTCGATGATCAGAGCCTGCCAGACCACGGCGAATGATACGAGCAGGAAGACCCCGGGCACGATCAAGAGTACGAATCCGATGGAGATCGACACCACGGCGACGATCCCCGCCAGGATGATCGCGACGGTTCTACGGACCCCGATTCTGGTCGCCCTCCGCCAGTCGGACGGGACATCCGCATACGCTTCGGCGGCTACCAGGATGGCGGCCACGCTAGCCACGGTCGAACCGATCACACCTACGACAACCCCGAGCCAGCCGATGGGCGACGTACAGGTGACCGAGCCGCCCGAGTCGAGGCTGCAGCCCCCGACCAGGCTGAAGAGGAAGGGGATGAACACGAGCACCACCGCGATCGCGAACATCGGACCGAAGCGGCGCCGGTAGACGGTGAAGGTGGCGTCGACGATCTCGCCGACACCGAGAGGACGTAGTTGTAGTTGAGCCATGGCGCCAAGTCTACCGGACCACTACAGCCCCTGTCGAGGGTTGATCCTCAACCGTGCCCTACCCTCGCCCATCGGTCCTTTTCATGCTTCCGAACAGCCTGCTCAATGCTAAGGTATCAACGGTTGGGTAACGGAGGGGACCGGACGGATGACTCTCACCGCAGACAGTGCGGTCACTCAGAAGCTCAGTTTGCTCGACGAACTCGTCCTCACGCTCCTCAACGAGGAAAGCGGCTACTTCCGGCAGGTTCCCGGGTGGGATTTGAACTGTGCCGTTATCGGAGGCGTGCTGGGAGAGCTATCCCTCCTATCTCGTATCGACACGGATATGGATTCTCTAATCCTTCTGGATAGAACACAGACGGGCGATCCTGCCCTGGATCCCATACTCGAGAAAATCGCCGCAGAGCCGGTTCAGCGGGACGCCCAGTACTGGATCGAACGACTCGCTCCGCGCGCGGACTCGATTATCGACCTGACCCTTGACCGACTGGTAGACCTGAAGATCCTCCGGCACCATGACGGTGAATTCTGGTCGCTGGCCCAAGGCGCATGGCAGAACGACTCCCACGCCATATCCGGAGGGGGTACCGCTGTCGACTTTGTCAAGACGCGCCTCAGCAGAGCGATTTTCGCCAACGAGATTCCGTACCCGAGAGACATCATCATCATCTGTCTCATCAATACATGTGACGTCTTGCGCTTCATATTCGAACTCGATGAGGAGTCGGAGAAGCGCGTTGAGTTTATCAGCAAGATGGACTTGATCGGCAGATCCATCGCCGCAGCAGTTAGCCATAACCTGGCTGGGTCATTGTTCAGGCCCTCCGCTTTAGCCAAGCCGATTCCGGTTGTCCCGCTTCGTCATGTGTTGCGCAGTCGTCACATCCGCAAAGGCAATCTTCCTGCGTTCTTTGCAGAGCTCGCGAAGAAATACGGGTCCGTTTTTCAAATCCGCCCGCCCTTTGCCGATCCCATAATCTTTCTCGCCGGGCCCGAGATGAATCATTGGGCACATCGGCACGGGCGTATGTATCTGAGAGCCAGAGACTATCTGGAGGACTTCGAGAAGGTATACGGTGGGTCGGGGATACTGCCTACCCTGGATGGTGCTGATCATTTCCGGTACCGTAAGTCCATGCAGCCGGCTTATTCCCGTTCGAGGTTGGTGGCGCAGCTGGATGAGATCTACTCCAATGCCCGCGAGCATATGGCGGCTTGGTCTGTCGGAGACGTGCTCCCCGGAAAGACGATGTGCAGGCAGTTCATCAACGCGACGATGTCGCCGATCACTGTCAGTATCGATTCTCAGGATGTCGTCGATGACCTCCACAAGTTCAAGGAAAGAGCACTACAAACCCACGTAGTCAGGAACCTGCCTAAGTTCATGCTGCGTACTCCGGGAATGAGGCGCCGGGCGAAACTGGTCGGAGAAGTCGTGGAACGAGTCCAGAGCGTCCACACGCCGGCCCAGCGGGCGGGATGCCCTCGTGATCTGGCCGATGACCTGCTGAGTATGCACACGAGCGATCGGCAGTTCCTCCCAGAGTCGAATCTGCCGTTCGTGCTCTCGGCACCGCTGATCGCAAGCATGTATGTCGGCGATCAGCTTGGCCTTGTCATCTACGCGATGTTGTCACAGCCCGAGTTCCACAAGAGTATCCGCGATGAGGCTGATGCCTTGTTCGCCGACGGGAACCCGGATCGTGGCGAAATCACCGGACCGGCGATGGACGTTACCCGCCGGTTCATCATGGAGTGCATGCGTCTCTACCCGATCGTGCCGGCATCGTACCGAAACGTCATGAATACCTGCGCGGTCGACGACTACGAACTGCCGGAGGGTGCACGGGTCATTATCGCCCAGACGGCCACGCACTATATGGAGGACGTCTTCCCCGATCCCCTCTCGTTCGATATCGACCGCTACCTGGCGCCGCGCAAGGAGCACCTCGGGTCGTCATATGCGCCGTACGGTCTGGGCACCCATACCTGTCTGGGATCCCGGTGGACGTCGCTGCATCTGGCAATACACTTGCTGTTGCTCGTACACCATTTCGACGTCGAGATCTCCCCGGCCAAGTACAAGCTGAAGATCAGCCCGTTCCCGTCGTCGTCGGTGAACAACAAGCTGAAGTTCGTCATCACCGAGCGGAGGCACGAACTGCCGGTGTAGAGACCCGTGGATCCCCGGTTCCCGGGACTCCGTCTGTTCGGCCCGTCGCTCCTGTCGGGTGGTGCAGACCGCCCTGTCAGATCCGCCGACTTCGCGTACTAGCGGGTCTTCGGATCGCCCGGGTCGGGATAGAACTGGGCGCAATAGCGGCGGAACGGCATGATCTCGCCGTCGGAACGGCAGAGGAGCGGGCGGGATCGGAACTGTTTACGGCTCCAGATGACCACATCCTGCTGGACGTCCCGGTGCTGCTGAGACGAGATGAACCTGTTCATGATGGGGGCTCGCAACTTCACCGGCAGGAAGCCCAGGCCCGCTATCCACCGGCCCGGCATGCGTATCTCCCGCACCTGTGAAACCAGCGACAGGTCGATGAGCGAACCGTCGACCGGCGTGGCCAGCACCCACAGGCGCATGTCCATTCCGATCGAACGCTCGCGGATCGCCACGAACGAGTAGCCCAACCCGAAGATTCGGGTGCGGGCGGAGACCTCAAAGGTAGAGGTAATCGTTCCGGCAATCTTTCGGTTGCGCCTGAAGTCGAGTCGCTCTCCAGGCGCGGCCCGTCCACCAACACCCGCCCCACGCGGTCCACGCTGTCGTAGCCGTGGACGTAGCGCAGGTGGCCCACGTCGACCGAGTTCTCCGTCGTCTCCTGGGGATGGCCGGGGAACCGGAGGGTCCTGATCTTCAGACCGGTCCATCCGTCCTGATCCAGCACATCGTCAGGCAAGCTCCATTGCGGCGCCCGTCCCCCGATCCCCCACCCAGGCGAAGATCAGGCCGGCGACTTCCTGCGTCTCGAAGACGCTCAACCTCGCGGTCGTGGGCGGGGGCGAGTAGGGGGTGGCCACGCACTGGCCGGTCGCGTCGAACTCGTAGCCATGGAACGGGCAGACCAGCCGCCCATCGCAGACCAGCCGCCCATCGCAGATACGTCCCCCTGCGGTCGGTCCCATATCGGCGCCCAGATGCGGGCAAAAGGCCCCGGAGACGCACACGTTCCCGTTCCCGTCGCTCCATGCGACGATGTTCTCCCCCATCCACGTCTTTTCGATCATCCCGGCTTCCACCAGAGCCTTACGGCTCGTGACGAAGTACCAACCCTCGGGAAATGGAGAAGGAAGCGGGGCGTTTTCGAGCACGACCCTACGCCGGGTTGCCAATCGCTGACCCTCCTCACCCGGATCCGTCGCCGTCACCCATGGGGCCTCCGGAACCGCTGTACACGACCCGCATACCCTAGCCCTGATTATCCATGTCCCCAGCACACCGATCCGCATCAGGCCACTTCAACCACATCATTGCTAAGCGGACACCCCCTCACCTTGGCGGTGAAGCCACCTCAGGAAGAAAGTGAAGCTCTCCACTGGTCATACCCCAGGTCAGCACACCCGAAATGCCACTGCTTTCTCCCCTTCAAACCCCGACCATGAATGATCGGGGCTAACCCCGAACGCGTGCTTGTGAGGAATACCGTCGTCGCTTACAGTCGGTATTGACGCTTTTGTGTACAGCAGAACGGAAGTGCTCGGGAATCGTAAGGGATCGTTGCCGGCCGATATGTCGTCACCGCAAGGAGGATCGGCGGACCCGGCTTCGCGTTGTGACGGGACCATGGCATCATCAGCGCGGGCTCCGGCAGGCCTTCAAACAGGACGAGGATCGGAGCGCCGGATGAGCGAAGGAAGAGGGACGTGAACGACTGGAATGCGGCGATCATCGAGGAGTTCCGCGCCAACGATGGCCGGGTGGGTGGAATGTTCGACGGGAGGCCCCTGCTGCTCCTACATCACACGGGCGCCCGCACGGGGACCCGGCGGGTCACGCCGCTCATGTACCAGGACCTGGCGGATGGATACGCGGTCTTCGCCTCCAAGGCCGGGGCGGATACCAACCCCGACTGGTACCACAACGTGGTAGCCAATCCCGGGACGGAGGTAGAGGTCGGGACCGAGACCATCCGGGTCCGCGCCCGGGTCGCCTCGGGAGCGGAGCGGGACCGGATCTGGAGCAAGCAGAAGCGGGACTATCCGCAGTTCGAGGAATACGAGTCCAAGACGGCACGGGTCATCCCGGTCATCGTGCTCGATCGCGCCTGAGACTGTTCGCCGCGCCGGCGGCGGGGACACCGGCCGCTCAGGCCCGCCGGATCTGGCAAACTCGACCGTGTGAATCCCGAGCCGGAAACCCCGCTGCGGTCCCTCGACGTAGAGTTCGCCCGCCGCCAGTTCCCCGCCTTCTCCGACGTCCGTCTCTCCGGGTGGGCTCACTTCGAGAACGCCGGCGGCTCCTATGCCTGCCGCCAGGTGATCGACCGGCTGACCGGCTTCTACCGCCGCACCAAGGTGCAGCCCGACCATGCCTTCCCACTCTCGGTCGAGGCCGCCGAGGCGATGGAGAACTCCTACCGGCGGATGGCGGCCTGGACGGGCGTGGGGGTGGATGAGATCCACTTCGGGCCATCCACCTCGCAGAACACCTACGTCCTGGCCCGGGCGTTCCGGTCCATGTGGCGCGATGGGGACGAGATCGTCGCATCCACGCAGGATCACGAGGCCAATGCCGGGGTGTGGAGGCGGTTGGAGGCCACGGGGATCGTCGTTAGGGAGTGGCGGGTGGATCCCGAGAAGGGCACCCTGGACCTGGCCGATCTCGACAGGTTGATGACCGAACGCACCAGGCTGGTCGCCTTCCCCCACGCCTCGAATGTGGTGGCCGCGATCAACCCGATCGCCGAGGTGGTGACCCGGGCGCAGGAGGTAGGCGCCCGGGTGGTGGTCGACGGAGTGTCCTACGCACCCCACGGCCTACCCGACATCGGGGCCCTGGGAGTTGATGTCTACCTCTTCTCCGCCTACAAGACATGGGGTCCGCACCAGGGGGTGATGTACGTCCGCCGCGACCTGGCCGGCCGGCTCGGGAACGAGGGCCACTACTTCGTAGCCGACCAGCCCCGCTCCAAGCTCGTGCCGGCCGGACACGACCATGCCCAGGTGGCGGCGTGCGCGGGAGTGATCGACTACCTGGACGCTCTGTATACCCACCATGGCGGATCCTCTGCGTCCCCGGTGGAGCGGGGCCGGGCGGTCCATGACATGTTCCGGGCCTACGAGACGGACCTGGCGAACCGGCTGCTGCGATACCTGGCCGGGCGGGACGACGTACGGGTCGCCGGCCCGATCTACACCACCCGGCGGACCCCCACCGTCTCGATCGTCCCGTTGCGACGCTCGGTCGCCGACGTAGCGGAGTCGCTGGTCCGCAGCCGGATGATGGTCGGCGTCGGGGACTTCTACGCCCCCCGCCTCCTCGATGAAATGCGGATACCGACGGAGCCCGGCGTGCTGAGGATGTCCTTCATCCACTACAACACCGAAGGTGAGATCGACCGGTTGATCACCGCCCTCGACCGGGCACTCGATTAGGTCTCGGCTGCCGGTCTCGTAGCTCTGGGAACGAGCGACTACCCGTCGGTCCCGGCCGGTAGGGAGAGGCGCTCGATAGCCGCCGTGATCCGGGCAAGCGCCACCTCCCTCGGGAGAGCCTCCAGGCTCTCGAACAGTGGAGGTGAGATGTTGGAACCGGTGATCGCCACCCTGATCGGCTGCCAACCCTTACGGGGATTGAGGCTCTCGGCCGCCAGCATGTCCCGCAAGGCCTTCTCGATGTTCCCCGCCGTCCAGTCCCCGATACCTTCGAGCATCGTTCTAGCGGCGTCCAGAGATCGCGGGGCGTCGGATTTCATCACCTTGCGCCAGGCCTTCTCGTCATAGGTGATGTCCGAGAACAGGAAACGCGCCGCCGGTCCGATATCGGTGGTCAGCTTGGCGCGCTCCTGTATGAGGGGCGCCAGTCCGGCCAGACGGCTCCGTTCATCACCGTCCAGGTCGCGCCCGAGGTTCTCCTCGACCGAGGCGACCGCCAGATCGGCGAAACGTCCGTTAGCCATCGCCCGCATGTACACGCCGTTCATCCAGCCCAGCTTGTCGGGGTCGAACACGGCCGGGCTCTTCTGGACATCCGTCAGATCGAAGGCGGCGACCGCCTCCTTCCGTCCGAAGACCTCGTTGTCCGGATCGAGCGACCAGCCCAGCAGGCCCATGTAGTTGAACACCGCCTCCGGTAGGTACCCACCCGCCCGGTAGGCGCGTAGCGATGTGTCACCGTGCCGCTTCGACAGCTTCCGCCCATCAGGGCCGAAGAGAAGCGGAAGATGGGCGTAGACCGGCCGTTCGCCGCCGAGTGCCTCGGTGATCAGGATGTGCTTGGGAGTCGAGGAGAGCAGGTCTTCTCCGCGGGCCACGTGGGTGATCAGGTAGTCGATGTCGTCGACGGTGGACGCCAGGTGGTAGGTCGGCGAGCCGTCGGACCGCAGGATCACGAAGTCGTCGATTGCCTCCGCCTCGAACCGCACCTCGCCCCGGACCACGTCCGTGAACCCGACCGCCCGGCCCGGATTCGAGAATCGAACCACCGCCCGCTCCCCAGCCGCGAGGCGTCGGCGGGCCGTGTCCGGATCGCTGCCGGGAGGACGCCGCACGTAGTGGCCGGGGGGTTTCTTCTCGGCTCGGGCGCGCGCACGCAACTCCTCCGTCTCGCTCGCCGAACGGAAGTCGTAGTAGGCGCGTCCGATGTCGATCAACCGGTCGGCCGCTTCCCGGTAGCGATCGAAACGATCGGACTGGCGATAGGTACCGTGCGGACCTCCCACCTCCACGCCCTCGTCCCAATCCAGACCCAGCCAGCGGAAACCGGAGACGATGTCCTCTATGTAGCGGTCGTCGGAGCGGGCCTGGTCGGTGTCATCGATGCGGATGATGAAGACACCGCCGTGGCGGCGGGCGTACAGCCAGTTGAACAGTGCCGCCCGCACGTTGCCGACATGGAGATAACCGGTCGGCGACGGCGCGATGCGCACGCGGATCCGGCGCTGACTGCTCATTCGGACACCACCGGATTGGTAAGGGCGCCCACTCCCTCGAGCAGCACCTCCACTACATCGCCGTTCCTGACCGGTCCCACGCCCGGAGGGGTACCGGTGAGGATCACGTCACCGGGTAGCAGGGTCATCACGTAGGTCACGAAGGAGATCAGCTCGGCCACCCCGAAGATCATGTCGTTGATCGATGTTCCCTGACGCAATACGCCGTTCACACGGCATTCGAGGGAGAAGTCCTCCAAGGGATCGTATTCGGTCTCGATGGTCGGCCCGAGCGGGCAGAACGAGTCGAAACTCTTGGCCCGAGCCGGCTGCTGCTCCTCCAGGAGAAGATCCTGGGCTGTGATGTCGTTACCGGCGGTGTAGCCGAGCACCACCGATGAAGCATCCTCGACCGCCACCTTGCGGGCGACCTTGCCGATCACAACGGCCAACGCTGCTCCATGGTGGACCTCGCCCGACAGGGCAGGCAGCACGATCGCCTGGCTCGGGCCGATGACCGACGTGGAGGGCTTCATGAACAGGCTCGGCCTGTCCGGCAACACGCGGCCGGACTCGTCCGAGCCGGAGTCGTAGTTGCCGGTGACGCCGATCACCTTGGTCGGGAACACCGGCGACAGCAGACGGGCCTCACGGAAGTCGACCAGCACCTCGGTTGGTTGCCAGGCCACGAACGGAGTCCCGTCGTGGATGCGGATCCCCTCCGGCTCTACAGCGCCGTAGCGGATGCCCTCCGGGGTCTGCATGCGGACGATCTTCACCGCCGCACCCTCCCTGGCGCTTGCCGCTTTCGGGGCCTTTGATGGGAGTGTTTTCGCGTTCTCGGGGTGATGGGGCGGAATCTGTCACACGGTCGCACCATCTTGGGGATCACCAAATACCCGGCGGCTCCGGGCTCGGACGTCAACCCGGCCGCCCGAAGGGTTATCGAACATCGAGAGTGGGTCGGGTGGCCCGGCCCGGCGGAACGCGCTCTCATCCCCGGAAAGGTGGCGGTGGGGGTGGGCCCGGCGGAGCCGCCGCAGGCGGGGGTTCGCGGTCCCCCGGTCGGCTGATCGGAGGAGGGATCAGGCCGTGCCGAGCCGGTGTCCTTCATGACGCGGGCCGGCTGTCCTGGGGCGGCGGGAACAACTTGACGCTTTCGACCGACCGGTCAGCCGACCAGGGAAGGGTCTGCCTGAAGACGGGCTCGAACCCTGCCGGGCTCGTCCATGAGCAGGTCGGTCGGAACAGACCCGAGCGCGGAGCGGCCCGGCCAGGGATCGTGCGCCAACTCGTCCAGCCAGTGCTCCCTCACCTCGGCGAGCCGTGCCGGGGCGCCACCGCTCCCGGCATAGCCATCGTGTAGCCCCACCAGAGACAGCGCCACTTCCACGTCCTGGCAGGTAGGTCCCCGGCGAGCCCGGGACGCCCGAGCGCCCACCAACGCGGATAGCAAGCTCTCCAGATCTCTGGGCCTCCAGCCCCGGTCGAACGAAGCCGCTCTGATCATCCGAAGTCCCCAGCCGGTGTCGGGGCCCGGCCGCCCGAACGACCCTCCGGAGGGAGTCTCTGCGGGAGAAGTGATTTCACCGGGACGGGTCGGGCTCCAGCGTCGCTCCGGGGCCCGGTCGAGGTCTTCAACGGGACGCTCGGTGGCTCCCAGGCGGATGTTCGGTTGCCTACCCATCAGGAGACCTCGGTCGGGACGTGCATCACCCTCCGGCGTCTCCCGAACGGCCGACGATCGTCCACCCTCCTGGGGTATGTCTGTGGAATGGCGGTGTGGTGTGGCCAGAGCACGCCTGGTCGATTCGCGGGCAGCCACAGTGGCCTGCCTCCGGAATGGCGGTGTGGGATGGCGTCGGCAGCGGTGTTCCTCGCAAGGCCCGCTGACGAAGGCGTGCCCGCAGCGGCACGTTGAGGAAGCGGAACGCAGCGACGGGACGCCGATGACCGCCAGAGCACGCCTGGTCGATTCGGAGGCAGGCCACTAGATGTAGTCGAGCCAATCGACATATTCGTCTAGCTTCCCTGTGTTGGCGTCGGCGTAGATCTCCTGCGCCCGCCTGGTCACCGGGCCGGGACGGCCCGAACCCACCGGACGATTATCGACCTCCCGAACCGGAGTCACCTCGGCCGCGGTCCCCGTCATGAACAACTCATCGCAGTAGTAGAGGTCGGAGCGGTGGATCACCTTCTCCACCACCTCGTACCCGTAGTCGCGGAGCAGCGTCATCACCGAGTTGCGGGTGATGCCGTCGAGACAACCCGCCGAGAGCGGCGGGGTGTAAATGACGTCGTCGCGGATCACGAACAGGTTCTCGCCCGATCCCTCGGAGATGGAACCCTCCGCATTGAGCATCAAAGCCTCGTCGTAGCCGTCCGCCACCGCCTCCCGCTTGGCGAGGATCGAGTTGATGTAGGTCCCGGTCGCCTTGGCGTTCGGGAAGGCGTCATGGGAGAAGCGACGCCACGAAGACACCTTCACCCGTATGCCGTTGCGAACACCCTCCTCGCCGAGGTAGGCGCCCCACTGCCAGGTGATGATCGCCACCTGCACCTCGGCGTTGCGGGGATCCAGACCGAGAGCGCCGAGCCCGAGGAAGACGATCGGGCGGATGTAGGCGGATGAGAATTCGTTGGCCCGGACTACCTCCTTGGCGGCCTCGACCATCTCATCCACCGTGTACCCGGGATCCATGCTGTACGACTTGGCGGACCGGGCGAGCCGTTTCATGTGGTCGGTAAGCCGGAATCCGGCCGTGCCGCCGGCGGCTTCGTAGGCTCGGATGCCTTCGAAGACACCCGTGCCGTAATGCAATGCGTGAGTCAGGACATGGACAGTGGCGTCTTCGAAGTCAACGATCCGACCATCCATCCATATGTATCTAGCCGTATCCATGCCCACCATCATAGAAGCCCCGCAGACCGAGGTACCCGGACCTGCTCGACTATCCCTCCTGCGTCCGACTTGGTCGTAGTCGGGAGAGAGGAGCTTGACGAGCCACACCTCGGCCAATGGTCATTGCCGAAGGGCAGGTCTCGTCCGAGACGTGTCACACCGCCGGGACACACTGGTATAGAGTCAAGCAAGTGATGCAATGAGCAGGGCATACCAGATGCGAAGCCATGACCGTGGGTGGACGAACGCTGAGCTTTCCCTAGCCGGACTCGCCGTCGCACTGGGCGCGCTCAACCAAGACGGGCCTCTGTCCGCTGCCGAGGAACGCCTCTTCTCTGCCGTAGCATCCTTAGATCCGCCTCCGGCTCTTGAGGTCCGGCGTGTGGCTGCGGAGATCCGAGGGGGTAACGATCCGCTGGGTGACAGACTCGTGGCCGCGCGCACAAAAGACTTGCGTCGTGACCGGGGTCAGGTGCTCACGCCAAAGGCGATCTTCGAGCCCATGGTCGATTGGGCATTGGATCAAAAGCCCACGCGCGTCATCGACGCCGGGTGCGGTAGCGGACGTTTCGCTATCGAGGTCGCTCGGCGGACTGAGGCACAGATCATTGCGGTAGATACCGACCCTCTGGCAACAATACTGACACGAGCCGGTCTAGCGGTGGTACGACCCGACATGGTCGCGACGGTAGTCAACGCCGATTACACGCAGATGACCCTCCCCAGACACTCTGGACGCACTGCTTTCATAGGGAATCCTCCATATATTAGGCACCACCAACTAACCAATACCACAAAGGCCTGGGGATATCTCGCTTCTCAACGTTTCGGATTTCGTCTATCCGGACTCGCTGGTTTACACGTTTATTTCTTCTTGGCTACCGCTATCCATGCGAAGCCGAGCGATATCGGGTGTTTCGTAACTAGCTCGGAGTGGCTAGATGTGAACTACGGCGACGCAGTCAGGCACCTGCTCCTAAACGGGCTGGGAGGGTGCTCGGTCCACGTTATCGACCCGACGGCCCTACCTTTCGAAGACACTGCGACAACAGCCGCAATAACCTGCTTCAGGATAGGAACGAGACCAGACATTTTCCGGATGAGGACGGTCAAGCACGCGGGTGAACTCAGGCCGCTGGGCACTGGAAAACGCCTAACCCGCGAACAACTCAACAAGACAGAGCGTTGGTCCCCTCTGATCCGGACGGTGCCGCCCATACCTAGCGGCTACGTCGAGTTGGGCGAGATATGCCGCGTTCACCGGGGGCAGGTGACTGGATCCAACGCCACTTGGGTGGTGCAGCCGGGAACCCGCGCCCAAGTACCTGAGCGCTATATGGCACCCTCAATAACGAGAGCGCGCGAACTCATCGACGCAGGTCAACGTCTCCGTTCGACTGACGGGTTGCGACGAGTCATCGATCTACCGGTGAACCTGGACGAGCTGGACGCTGATGAGATCGCGGGCGTAGAGGAGTTTCTCGACATGGCTCGAGCAAGAGGTGTTCCGGACGGCTATGTGGCCAGACATCGTCGAGCTTGGTGGGCGGTAGGACTTAGGAAACCGGCGCCCATTCTCGCGACGTACATGGCAAGGCGCCCTCCTGCTTTCGTCCGTAACGACGTGGGCGCTCACAACATCAACATCGCACACGGCATCTATCCGCGCCAGCCGTTGCCCGACCTCGTCCTCGACAGGCTCGCACGAGCGCTGAGAAGATCTGTGAGTTTGCATTTCGGACGAACGTACGCTGGCGGGCTAGTCAAGTTCGAACCACGCGAGATGGAGCGGATACCTGTTCCTTCCCCAGAATTGTTGCAATCGAGTTAGATGTCCTTGCAGCCGCCCCGCTGGGAAGAACAACGCCTTGAGAGAGACCGGCAAGCAGCAATCGAACAGTTCCGCGAGGAGCGCATCGGCGAGTCACTTGACGTGTACCTACGAAACTTCGCCTACTATCGCACTGCCCTCCAGCGCCTCCTCGACACGACCGAAGACTTGTCCACCCTGGCCAAGGAAGCCTCTGTCGTGTTGGCGGACAGAGATCTCTTGTATGCGTCACGTTACCTCATGGGTCCCCCGGTTTCTGAGGATGATCTCAAGATCCTCGCCGACGCCCGGCTGGCGCCTTCGCGTATCAAGGCCGACCCGGCCGGTACCGGTCGGATAGTGGAAACGATCCTACGCGGACTCGACCACGAACGCTTCGGGTGGGTCTCCGAAGGCCGGGCGCCAAGCCCGCAGGAACGATGCGTAGCCGTTGTCGCGACCGCGGCCCTGATCGCCTCCCAACGAACCCGAACAGGTCGAGCAACCGATGCGCCCAGACGGCAGGAAGAGATGGTCAAATCCTGCCTCTTGAGAGAAGGCTTCATGGAAGAGCCCGCGCATCCGATATCGAATCTGTTTGAAGCCCCGGACTTGGGACGATTCACGGGCGAGTGTGTCCTAGGTGCGTCTCGCAAAGCCGACATCGTCCTACGTCTCTGGGATGGACGCGTGATGCCTGTCGAGTGCAAAGTAAGCAACTCGGTACTCAACTCGATAAAGCGCTTGACCAACGACGCAGCTGTGAAGGCGCGGGTCTGGATCGAGGATCTCGGCCGGAATAACGTCGTGCCAACGGCCGTCTTGAGCGGCGTGTTCGGGCTCAGGCATCTGATCGAGGCGCAGGACAGGGGCCTGGCCTTGTTCTGGGCACACTCCCTCGACGAGCTAACAGAGTTTGTAGCTCACACGAGATAGCTGTCTCGGGGAATGGTCTCCGGGGGGCCATTCTGCCCGAGGCGACGCGCGTGCAGGCGAGGATGGACTCGAAGCAGTTGACAGCCGCCAGCCACATGTGGACACGGTGCCGGACCGGTCGAGGTCCGACGGCTATCCGCGCGAGTATCCTGCTGGCTGGTCTGATGCGTTGCGTTCGTGAGTAGCCTGCTCTCGCCCGATATCTGGGTATCCCTCCTAGCCCTCACGGCGCTCGAGATCGTGCTGGGCGTGGACAACCTGGTGTTCATCTCCCTTATGGCCAACAAGCTGCCTCCTGCCTCCCGTGACCGGGTGTGGAAGGTGGGTCTGGCAATGGCCGCCGGGATGCGGGTAGTGCTCCTGTTCGCCATCACCTGGGTTATCGGTCTCACCGCTCCGCTCTTCTCCGTCATGAACCACACCGTGTCCGGGCGGGACCTCGTCCTCTTGGGCGGCGGCCTGTTCCTGCTCGCCAAGGCCGTGCTCGAGATACACGAACAGCTCTATCCGGGATCACGCCACGACGGTCGGGCCAACCGGACCGCCGCAACCTTCGCCGGAGTGCTGAGCCAGATCGCGTTGCTGGACGTCGTTTTCAGCCTGGATTCGGTCATAACCGCCGTCGGTATGGCCGACCGTATCGGTGTCATGATCGCGGCCGTGCTCATCGCGGTCGGCGTGATGATGTGGCTGTCGAGTTCGGTCATGCGGATCGTCAACGAACATCCGACCATACGGATGCTGGCGCTGGCCTTCCTCCTACTGATCGGGGTTTCTCTCGTCGCCGAGGGCGGAGGGGCCCACCTCCCCAAGGGCTACATCTACTCGGCAATGGGGTTCGCCGTGCTGGTCGAGGTGCTGAACATGCGCATGCGACGCAACCAGCCGGCCGGCTCCTGACATCCGCCGTCGAGTCGTCAAATGGCTATAACCCCAGGTCAGGAGCACGGAGCACCCTACCTGTTACCCGTACAAACCCCCATCCATGAATAACTGGGGTTAATGGCCAGGGCCGTCGCGTCGTGGTTCGGGTGCGGATTCATCCCGCGCCGGCTCCGGGGAGCTGATGAGGGCGCCGGGACGGTGGGCGCCCTGGCCGCTCTGGTTCCGGCGCTCCTCCTCGGCCGGGTGGGCTGGGCGGCCCAGCTGGCGGCAGCCGTGGCGATAACCGGGCTCTCGGTCTGGGCGAGCGGGCACTTCGCCGATGAGGGAGATCCGGCGTGGGTGGTGGTAGACGAGGCGGCAGGAACGTTCATCGCCACCATCGGGGTGTCGCTCGGGCCGGCTCTGGTTGGCTTCGTGGTGTTCCGGGTTGCCGACATCACCAAACGGTTACCCCTCGTGCGGCAGGCCGAGACACTACCGGGCGGGTTGGGGATTACCGCCGACGATGTGGTGGCGGGGTTGTGGGGTCTAGGCGCGGCCTGGGTCGTCCAACTGGGAGTTCCTAGTTTCTAGTTGATAGTTTCTAGCAGTTAACTATAGGTATCAACTAGAAACTAGCGACTAGCGGCTCGCTTCATGATAAGGCTTCCAGCCAGTTTCGGGTCGGCCTTTCCCCGGGTATTGCGCATTACCTGGCCCACGAAGAAGCCGACCAGCTTCCGTTCGCCATCCTTGAGGCGGGCGAACTCATCGGGATTCGCCGCGATCAGCCCGTCGACCACGGACTCCAGCAGGCCGGTGTCGGAGATCTGTAACAGATCACGGGTTGCCGCCACTTCTGCCGGAGAACCCTCCCCTGCGATCACTCCTGCCAGCACCTCCCGGGCAGCCGAGCCGGACAGGGACCCTTGCCGGACCATGCCCAGCAACTCGGCCAGCGACGGCCCGTTCAGCGAGGACTCTCCCACGGACGGGATGCCGGCCTTGCGTAGCGAGGCCACAACCTCCCCGGTCGCCCAATTGGCGGCCTGACCGGGGCCGGCTCCGGCCTCCACGGCATCCTCGAACAGCTGCGACAGTCCGGCCTCCGCTCCCGCCAGCGTGGCCGCCTGGGCCGTGTCGATGCCCATCTCCTCGTACCGCTCCCGCCGGACGCTCGGCAGTTCCGGCAGCAAGGCCGCCATCCTGTTCTCCCACTCACGGCCGACTTCCATAGGCACCAGGTCGGGATCGGGGAAATAGCGGTAGTCGGAGCTTCCTTCCTTGATCCGCCCACCCCTGGTGACGCCGGTCTCCTCGTCCCAGTGCCGGGTCTCCATAACGATCCCCTGACCGCTCGACAGGCGAGCGGTCTGGCGCGCGATCTCGTACGAGACGGCCCGCTCCAGCGACCGGAACGAGTTCATGTTCTTGATCTCCACCTTCGTGCCAAGTGGCGCCTCGGGTCCCGAACGCACCGAGATATTGGCGTCGAAGCGGATCGATCCCTCCTCCAGCCGGGCGTCGGACACTCCGAGGGCCTCCACCAGCAACCGGAGCTCCTGCGCGTAGGCCCTGGCTTGGGCGGCAGACCGGATGTCCGGACGGGTCACGACCTCGACCAGCGGTACGCCGGACCGGTTGAAGTCGAGCAACGAGTACTCGGCTGCGCTGATCCTCCCGTCGCCGCCACGGTGGGTGCTCTTGCCGGTGTCCTCCTCCTGGTGAACCCGCTCGATCCCGATCCGGCCGGGATGGTCCCCGCCCACGTCGAGGTAGCCGTCCACGCAGACCGGCAGGTCAAACTGGGAAATCTGGTAGTTCTTCGGTAGATCGGCGTAGAAATAGTTCTTGCGGTGGAACACCGGCCGGCGGTTCACCGAACAGTTCAGCGCCAGACCGATCTGCACGATCCGGTTGATCGCCTCCCGGTTGGGCACCGGCAACGCACCCGGCAATCCCAGGCAAACCGGGCAGATGTTGGTGTTGGGCTTGGCGTCGAAACGAGCCGGACAACCGCAGAACATCTTCGACTCCGTGGACAGTTCGACATGGGTCTCCAGGCCGATCACCGCTTCCCAGGTCACCGGACCCCGCCTCTCAGCCCGTATGCGGGGTCGAACGGAACGGTGGTGTCGAAGCCGGCCAGGGACTCCACGGCGGCAGCCACCTGGAACATGACCGCCTCTTCGAGGGCCGGGGCCATCACCTGGAACCCGATGGGCAGATCGTGGCGGTCCAGGGCGACCGGGACGCTGATGGCCGGGTGCCCGGCCAGGTTGGACGGGATGGTGAAGACATCGCTCACGTACATCGACAGAGGATCATCGGTCCGGTCACCCAGCGGGAAGGCGGTGGTGGCACTGGTGGGCGAGACCAGCACATCGCACTGCGTGTAGGCGCGGGCGAAATCCTCGCGGATCAGCGTGCGCACCTTCTGAGCCTGGCCGTAGAACGCCTCGTGATAGCCGGCCGAGAGGGCGAAAGTGCCCAACAGCACCCGGCGAGTGACTTCGGCGCCGAAACCGTCAGCACGCGACCGGGACATCATCTGCTCGGTGGTGACGCCGTCGACCCGCAGTCCGTACCGGACCCCGTCGAAGCGGGCCAGATTTGCGGAGCACTCGGCCGGCGCGATCAGGTAGTAGGCGGAAAGGCCCTGCTCCGTGGAAGGGAGATCGACATCGAGGGTGACGGCGCCGGCCCCCTCCATAGCCACCAGCGCGCGGTCGAAGGCTGCCTCCACATCGGGTTCCACGGCATCGGCGCCACCCAACCGGCGGGCCACACCCACACGGATCCCGTCCAGGCCCCGATCCAGCCGGGACCCGGAGGGCTCGATCTCGCCCGGATACGAGGTGGCATCGAGGGGATCATGGCCGCAGATGGCGTCGAGCAGGAGCGCGGCATCCTCAACGCGGTGGGCAATGGGACCGATCTGGTCGAGCGAGGACGCGAAGGCGATCAGCCCGTAGCGGCTTACCGCTCCGTAGGTGGGCTTGGCTCCGACCACTCCGCACAACGAGGCGGGTTGGCGGATCGAGCCACCCGTGTCGGAACCGAGGCCGCCCAGAGCCATCCCCGCCGCTACCGCCGCGACGCTCCCGCCCGAAGAACCACCCGGAACCCGGTCGGTGTTCCAGGGGTTACGGGTGGGCCCGAAGGCGGAGTTCTCGGTGGAGGATCCCATGGCGAACTCGTCGAGGTTGGTCTTGCCCGCGATCAGCGCGCCGGCATCACGGAGTCGCCGGACCGCCGTGGCGTCGTACGGGGGGACGTAGCCGGACAGTATCCTCGAGCCGGCGGTGGTCTCCATGTGCCGGGTGGTCATGTTGTCCTTGACCGCGATCGGGATACCGTGGAGCGGGCCACGATCCTTCCCGGCCGCCAACTCCTCGTCAGCCCGGGCGGCGGCTTCCATCAGGCCGTCCGAATCGAGGGTCAGGTAGGCATGTAGTTGGGCCTCGACCATCGAGGTGCGCGCCAGAACCTGGTCGGCCAGCCCGACCGAGGTAACCCTCCCGGCGCGGAGGGCGCGGGCCGCCCCCGCGATCGTGGTGAAGGCCACCTCAGGCCTCCTCGATGGCGGGCGGCACCCGGAAGAAAGGGCCTTCGGTGTCCGGGGCCTGGGCCAGCACCTCCTCATGGCCCAGCACGGTCTCGGAGGTGACGCGGTCCTCGCGGAAGCGGTTGGTCATGGGGAGGGGATGGGAGGTGGGCTCCACACCCTCGGTATCCACGGCCTGGATTCGGGCCACGTGCTCGAGCAGCTCCTGGCACTGGCGCCCGTAGGTGTCCAGTTGCCGGTCGGACAACTCGAGACGCGCCAGGCGCGCCACATGGGAGATATCGATCTCAACGGCCACGGAGGCAAGGTTAACCCGAACCCGTCGGCTGTCCTGGCGGCGCCGGGGCAGCTGGGCAGTGGTCAGTGGACAGAGGGCAGTGGACAGAGGGCCAGCGAACAGCAGAACACGGAGCACCGAACCAGCAGCGGGGATTCACCAAACAGCGGGGGGAGCACTTCTCAGAAGGGGCTCACGACTTCCGAAACAAACCCAGCCCCAACTGGCCACTAACCACTAACCGCTGGCCACTTGTCAGCAGTGGGAGGCTCGGTCAGGAAACCGAGCAGGGCCTCGTGCGCCGGTCGCAGGTTGGCAATCGGCACGCTTTCCGTGGCCTGGTGTGCTTGGGCAACCTCACCAGGCCCGTAGTTGACGGCCGGGATCTTGTAGCGAGCCAGACGGGCCACATCGGTCCAGGCCTGCTTGGGGGTGATTCGGGCACCGGTGGCTCGGATCAGCCGGTCGAGGTGCGGGTTGCCCTCGGGGACCGGGGCCCCGGGAACGATCTCGTGGACCTCCACCACGTCGGCGAGGGCGGCGATTTCGGAAATCCGCTTGCGCGCTGCTTCGGGGGTCACGTCGGGTGGGAACCGGTAGTTGAGATGGAGATCGAAGCGCCCGGGAATCACATTGCGCGCAATCCCTGCGGTGGCCTGGGTTACGGAGAACACCTCGTAGAAGGAAAGGCCGGTCACCACATGCTCCTCCGGCTGCCGCTCGTGGAGCCCGGCCAGCCACGTACCCGCTTTGGTGACGGCGTTCTCACCCAGCCAGGGACGGGCGCTGTGAGCGGTCTTGCCCTCGAACCGGACGGTGGCATTCGCCGTGCCTTGACAACCCAGCTGGAGCTCGAGGTCCGTGGGCTCGAGCACCACTGCGAACTCCGCCCCGGATAGCCATGACATCTGCTGCAGAACCGGCTCGAGGCCGTTCCCCGCGTCGGGACCCTCCTCGGCGTCATAGAACACACCGACCACATCGAAGGGGCCCTCCCGGACCGCGTCGTCCTCGAGCAGGTGGACCATGACCGCGACGCCCGACTTCATGTCCGACGTTCCGAGACCGTACAGCCGTCCTCCCGCAACCTGAGCAGGACCCTGACCCTGGGACGGAACGGTATCGATATGGCCCACCAGCAGGATTAGTGGGCACCCGGTACGGGGACCCACCACCACGCTCTTGCCGACACGCCGGACGTGCTCCTTCGCGTAGGTCCAGCCGAACCGGCGCGAAAGGGCTTCGCAGAGTTGACCCTCCTGCCCGGTGGGCGACGGGATGTCAACCAGCCAGGCCAGGGTGTCAACCAGGGTCATGGGTTACCCAGGCAGGTTCTGACCACGTCGATCGCGTGCTCGCATTCGTCCAGGGTAGGCACCAGCGCCAAGCGGATATGCCCTTCGCCGCCAGGACCGAACACGCGACCGGGAGAGACCACCACACCGTGTTCCAGTAGCCGCTCCGTGATGGCCACATCATCCTTTACCTTCAACCAAATATACAATCCCGCCTCAGAGCCGATCGTCTCGTAGCTGAGCGCCGCGAACCCTTGCGAGATGATCGCCCGCTTGCGCCGGAAGAGGGTACGGCGTTGCTCGACGTGGGCATCGTCGTTCCAGGCGGCGACGGCGGCGGCCTGGGTGAACTCGGGAGGGGCCGTGCCCGTGCCGGTGCGGAGGGATTTGAGGACGGCAATCGCCCGTTCGTCCCCCACGATTGCTCCGCTCCGGTAGCCGGTCATGCCGCTCCGCTTGGAGAGGCTGAGATAGACGAGCACCCCCTCAGCGCCGCCCACCTCGAGAAGAGAAGCAGGCGGATCGTGATCGTAGAGATCCACGTAGCACTCATCGGAACACAACAGCACCTCGTGGCGTTGCGCCCGTTCCCTGAACCGGGCCAACTCGTCGAGCGAACTGACCACGCCGGCGGGATTATGGGGGCTGTTGAGCCATACCATGCGCGCCTTCTCCCAGGATCGGTCCGGGATATCCGAGGCGCGAAACAGGAAGTCGTCCGCTAGGCGGACAGGGAGCGGTAGCGCCCCGGCCAGGCGAGCCCCCCGCTCGTAGATGGGATAGCCGGGAGTGGGCCATACCACCCCATCGCCCGCGTCGCGATCCACGAACGCCAGCGCCGTGGAGAAGATGGATTCCTTGGAGCCGGTCGTGGGCATCACCTGGGTATCAGGATCGACCTCGACGCCGAAGCGGCGGCCCACATAGCCGGCGATGGCGCGACGCAGGGCGGGTAAGCCCATCACCGTGGGGTATTGCGACACCCTCGGAACCGCACTCTTGAGCGCCTCCGGGATGAAGGCAGGGGTCGGTTCGCGCGGATCGCCGATCGAGAAATCGACCAGCGGCCTACCGGCCTCGCGGAGGTGGCGGGCCCGGTCCTGTATGGCCGTAATGGCGTGGGAGCCGATCTGGTCCAGCACCGGATTGACGCGCACGGGGATCAGGGTAGCGGGGGTTTGTCCGGTGAATGGAATGGGGGCTTTCGCGCTCCGACCCATGGAGAATTGGGGCAACTGGCCCGGACGGCGAGTTCTGCAGGTGAACCACCCCATAGAATCCCTGCCGTGGAGACCTGGACTTGACCGATCGGCGCTACCTCGCCGTCTTCCTGCTGCTCGGTCTGGCGGCGGGGCTGGTGATCGTGCTGGGGTTCATGTTCGGGTCACCGGACACGGGCAGCGAGCCCTTGCCTCGCGTGCTCGAGGAGATCTCGCCACAACCCGGCAGCCAGGTGCCGCTTCAGACGCCAATCGAGGTGGACGTCCCGGTCGGCTACCGGGTGGACATCTACATCGACGGGTTCCGGGTGCCCGAATCGGAGGTTCGTTTCGTCGAAGGAACCGGCGTGCACTCGTGGGCGCCGACGCGCTCCTCGACCATCCTATGGACGCCCGGCCCGCACACCGTTCTGGTGAGTTGGCAGAGGCTGAGCGGGCTCCCTGACGTGGGACAGTACAGCTGGGAGTTCCGAGTTTTCTAGTTGGTAGTTGGTAGTTGGTAGTTGGTAGTTGATAATTACGATTACTAGACACTAATCACTGGCGTTCTCGTCTAGCCCGCCTGGGCCGTGCTCGAGCAGGCTCAGGAACTCGGCTTCGTCGATGACCTCCACTCCCAGCGACTTCGCCTTGGCGAGCTTCGACCCGGGAGAGGCCCCAGCCACCAGCCGAGTCGTCATGCCGGACACCGACGACACCAGCTTGCCGCCCCGCTCCTCCACGGCGATCCGGGCTTCGGCGCGGGTCATCGACTCCAGCGAACCGGTCAGCACCAGCCGACATCCCTCGAGGGTCTTCTTGGGTCCTTGACCCCAATCGGGATCGGAGAGGCGAACCCCGCCGTCCGCCAAGCGGCTCAGCAGCTTCCCGTTGGTTTCATCTTCGAACCACGCGGCCACCGACTGGGCGATTATCTGGCCTATGCCCTCGATGGCCGCCAGGGTCTCCTCATCCGCCTGCTGGAGTGCTTCAATGCTGCCGAACTCGCGAGCCAGGAGGCGCGCAACCGTCCCACCCACGTGGCGGATACCCAGGCCCACCAGTAGCCGGGCGATCGGGCGGTTCCTGGCGGCATCGATCCCGTTCATCAGGTTGGTGACCGAGACCTCGCCCCAGCCTTCGAAGCCCAGCAAGTCGTCGGGCTCGAGGAAGAAGATGTCCGCCGGTCCTTTGATGAGGCCGTTCGACAGCAGGAGGTCTACGGTCTTGTAACCCAACCCCTCGATGTCCATCCCGCCCCGGCCGGCGAAGTGGAACAGCCACTCCCGGAGCCGCGAAGGGCAGGTCAGGCCCCGTGTGCATCGAGCCACCTTCTCGCCATCGGGCCGGACGATGGGCGCCTCGCAGAAGGGACAGTCGGACGGCATCGACCACTTCTTCTCCTCGCCGGTCCGGCGGGACGGCACCGGGCCGACCACCTCGGGGATCACGTCGCCGGCTCGCCGAACGACAACCTGGTCACCCACCCTCACGTCCTTGCGGTGGATTTCTTCCTCGTTGTGGAGAGTGGCCCGCTCGACGTTGGCGCCCCCAACGAACACCGGCTCCAGCACTGCGAACGGCGTCGCCGCACCGGTACGTCCGATGTTGATCTCGATGCCGCGCAGCCGGGTAACCCGCTCCTCCGCCGGGAACTTGTAGGCGATCGCCCAGCGGGGCGCCCTGGCGGTGGAGCCGAGTTCGGCTTGTTCCGCTAGCCCGTTCACCTTGATGACCACTCCGTCGGTCTGGTACGGGAGGTCGTTGCGTTCGGCCCGGACCCGCTCCACGTATCCGGTCACGGCCGCTACATCGGTCACCGTCGCGGTCCCCGGATGGACCCGCAGGCCCATCCCGCGGAGCCACTCCATCGTCTCGAAATGGGTGGCCAATGCCGGGCCGCCCTCCAGGTAACCCACCTGGTAGATCCACACGGCCAGGTTCCGGGAAGCGGTGACCGCCGGATCCTTCTGGCGTACCGAGCCGGCGGCGGCGTTGCGGGCGTTGGCATACAGCCGGTCATCCGCCTCGGCCTGGCGGGCGTTGAGGCGATCGAACTCATCCAGCGGTAGGTACACCTCTCCCCTCACCTCCATGTAGGCAGGAGGCTCCCCCAGCAGCCGGAGCGGGACGGATGCGATGGTCCGGACGTTGGCGGTGATGTTCTCGCCGGTCGCTCCGTCCCCACGGGTGGCGGCACGAGTGAGAAACCCACGCTCGTAGGTCAGCGATACGGCCACGCCGTCGATCTTCAGCTCGCATACCAGGCTTCCGGCAGGCCGATCCAGCTGGCGCTCGGCGCGTGCCAGCCATTCCGTAACCTCGGCAGGACTCTCGGCGTTGTCGAGGGAGAACATGCGCTCGCGATGGGTGACCGGTGCGAAGGTCTCCGACGGCGGCGCCCCGATCCGCTGGCTGGGCGAGTCGGCCGTGACCAGGTCGGGATGAGCCTCTTCCAGTGCAAGTAGCCTCCGGCGCAGGTCGTCGTAGTCGGCATCAGGAAGCTCCGAATCGGCCAGCACGTAGTAGCGATGGTCGTGGTAACGGATGTCCGCGCGCAGGTCCGCGATCAGGACGGCCGGATCCCTCTCGTTCATGCCGCCGGAGGGTAGTTAACCCCAATTCTCCATGTTTCCGACACACCACCGTACATCAGGCCGCTCCAGCTCATGGAACCGGGCGCCGGTCAGGCGGTGGTCCTGATGATTCCCCCGCCAACCACTTCCTCGTCCAGGTAAAGGGCCAGGGTCTGCCCTCTTGCCAACGCCTCCTGGGGTTCGGCGAAATGCACGATCGCCAATTCGTCCTCCTGCGAGACCTCCACCGGTACGGCCCGGCCATGGGCTCGGTACTGCGCCAGTAGGTCGCCCGCGACCGGCCGGTCCACCCAGCTCATATTCTCCACCGTTGCCTCGTCTACCTCTAGGCCCGACCGGTCACCCACGGTCACGATGCCCGCGTCGGGATCGATGTCGGTCACGTACAGGGGCTCGCCCACGGCCACCCCGAGACCGCGGCGCTGGCCGATCGTGAAGTTGGTGATGCCGTGATGTACACCGAGCAGCCGGCCGTCCTGGTGGATGATCGGGCCCTGGGTCGGCACCACGCCCTGCCCGGCGAGGAATTGACGGTAGTTCCCCTGTCCGACGAAGCATATGTCCTGGCTGTCGGGCTTGTGCGCGGTGCGAATCCCGAGGCGGGCGGCCATCCGCCGGGTCTGGTCCTTAGTCAGGTCGCCCACCGGGAACGACAGCCGGGCCAGCTGGTCCTGACCCAACATCGAGAGCACGTACGACTGGTCCTTATCGGGATCGACTCCCCGCCACAGGCGGTAGCGCCCGTCCTCGGAAGTGACGCGGGCGTAGTGCCCGGTTGCCACTACGTCGTAGTCGAGGGCGTCGGCATGAGCTAGGAGGCGCGAGAACTTGATTGTCCGATTGCACTCCACACACGGATTGGGAGTGCGGCCCGTGCGGTAATCGTCGATGAAGCCGCCGACCACCCCGGACATGAACTCCTCGGTGTAGTCCCAGACGTAGTACGGGATGTCGAGCCGGGCGGCCACTCGCCTGGCGTCCTCGGCATCGGAAACGGTGCAGCATCCGGCGGTGGGCGCCTCGCCGTCCGGGCCCTGCCAGAGCTTCATGGTCACCCCCATGACCTCCCAGCCCTGTTCCTTCATCAAGGCTGCGGCAACGGAGGAATCGACCCCGCCCGACATCGCCACCAACGCTCTCATCGCAGGGCACCTGCCTCGCCGGCGACCAATCTGGCCGCGCGTGTGCCTTCACCCTCCGCGGTCGACCACCCGAACGAGAACCGGAGGCACTCCCTGGCCAGAGCGGGGGTCATGCCCATGGCCTCGAGAACATGGGAGACGGTGGCCGCACCCGATTGGCATGCGGAGGCTGCGGACGCGGCGAGCCCGGCCCGGTCGAGCCGGACCAGCAGCATTTCGTTGCGAACGCCGGGAATGCGAAGGTGACTGGTCTGGACCATCCGCGGCGCGCCGGCGCCGGTGACAACCAGATCGGGGATCAGCTCGGCCAACGTGGCTTCGAAGGCGTCGCGTTCGGCCATGACCCGGGCTCGGAAGGCAGCCCGCTCCTCCTCGAGAGCGGCCATTGCCGCCGCCATTCCGACGACGGCCATCACGTTGTGGGTGCCGGAACGCCGACCCAGTTCCTGCCCGCCACCGTGGACCAAGGGAGCAAGCGGAGTCCCCGACCGGACGTAGAGAAGGCCCACGCCCTTGGGACCGCCGAACTTGTGCGCTGCCAAAGACAGCAGGTCGACACCCAGGGCGTCGACATCCGCCCGTTCCGACACGTACCCCTGGACGGCATCGGTATGGACGATGGCCGCGGGGTGGGCAGCCTTTACCGTTGCCGCCACCGCCTCGACGGGCATCCGCACGCCGGTTTCATTGTTGCCCACCATGATCGAGACCACCGCCGTGTCCGCGGTCACGTGGGAGGCTGTCTCGGCCGGGTCGACGAGGCCGTCCGCGGTCACCTTCGCGAATGTGACCGTGGATCCGAGAGACCTGCAGTGCTCGGCGCTCCCTAGGACTGCGTCGTGCTCCGTGGGCGACGTGATGATGGCGCCGCGGCGCCCGCCCGAGAAGGCCCGGCCTTTGATGGCCAGGTTGTCGGCCTCCGATCCACCCCCCGTGAACACGATCTCCTTCGGGTCGGCGTTGATGAGCGAGGCGACAAGGTCACGGGAATCCTCGAGGGCGTTCTTGGCTTTACGGGAAATGGCGTGACTTCCCGACGGGTTGCCGTAGACGTCGTGACGGAAGGGTTCCATGGCGGCCCACACCTCAGGTCGCAGGGGCGAGGAGGCCGCGTGGTCGAGGTAGAGCATGGAGGGAATTGTGCCACGAGTGGGGCCGAACACGGCACTTCTTCCAGTGGTCAGCGGTCTGTGGCCAGTGGCCAGTGGCCAGTGGGGCTGGGGAGTGTCTCGGGTTAGTGGGTTCTCTCTGTGAATCGTCCCGTGTTTCTTGGAGACTTGCAATGGCCCCCCGGTTGGTGGAGTCATGGGAAGATCAACAAGGTATTCACCGGAGGTGCGGGAGCCAGGGGGAGCACCATTCTGAGTGGGCGGTAGTTCTGTTCGATCGCTTCCAAGTTTCGGGCGTTCGTCCAAGACGTTGCATGGACGTTGCATGTGGGTCAGCCGGAGGGGGCTCGCCAAACCCCGGAACAGTCCCCGCCCCAACTGGCCACAGGCCACTGGCCACTGGTTAGAGCGCCGCCAACAGCTTGGCGATCCGACCCGTACAGGTTTCGGCATCGGCCGGCGGGACCAACCCGACCAACCTTCCGGCCACTTCCATGAAAACCCGGGCAACAGGTCCATCGGGCCGGACCACCACCACCGGCTCGCCCCTGTCGGCGCCGGCGCCCAGGGCCGGATCCAGGGGGATCGCTCCGATGAGCGGGATGTTCAGCGAGTCGGCCAGCGCCTCGCCGCCTCCTCGACCGAATAACTCGAACCGTTGTCCGTCCGGAGTTTCGAAGTAGGACATGTTCTCGATGACCCCCACCACCGGCATGGCGGAGCGTCGAGCCATGTCGGCCACCCTGATCGCCACCTTCTGGGCTGTCCGGGACGGGGTGGTCACCACGACCATTTCCGACTGGGGAAGTAGGCGGGACAGCGCCATCTGGACGTCGCCCGTGCCAGGAGGCAGATCGATGACCAGGTAGTCGAGCTTGCCCCAAGCGACCTGTTGCAGAAACTGCTCCAGCGCTTTGGAGAGCATCAGGCCCCGCCACATGAGAGCGGTCTCCTCCGACTCGATGATCAGGCCCGTGGACACCACCTCGATGCCGTGTGCCTCAACCGGTTGCATGAGCCTCGTAGCCGGGTCGGCCTCGATCCGGGCGTCGGTCCCCAGCATCCTGGGGATCGAGAACCCCCAGATGTCAGCATCTAGCAACCCGACCCGGTACCCCAACCGGCCGAGCGACAGGGCCAGGTTGACGGAAACCGAGCTCTTGCCGACTCCGCCCTTGCCGCTCCCGACCGCGATCGTCCTGGTGGTAGGCGGAACGCGGGTGGGTGCGGCGTTCTCGCGGGCGCGGCGGCGAGCCACTTCCATCAACTCCGAGCGCTGCTTCCTGGTCATGGCCCGGGTCTTGACCACCGCCCTTTGCACTCCCGGGATAGCCTCGATCCTGCGGACGGTGTCGTTCTCTATCTGACCCCGCATGGGACACTCTGCAATGGTCAGAGCCAGGCCGATTGTCACTACGCCTTCATCGAGTACGACCTCGCGCACCATCCCCAGGTCGACCACATCCGAACCTAGTTCAGGATCCAGTACCCCTCGCAGGGCCTCCATGATCCGGTCTTTGGTGAGGGTCTGTGGCATTGTCGTCTCCGCGCCTCCGTCGGATCAGCCCACCTTATCGGCTATGACGTCCTTCTCGACACGCCTGCTCCTCCGGCCCACGCCGACGGGCCGGAGGAGCAGGCGAAACAACCGCGCCGCACGGATTCGACCGCCGCTTCCGCGCGATCTCACCGTTGCCTGCCGGCCGCCTGTATAATGGCCTGCGTCGGGCCGATTCCTCGGGTTGGCCCGGACGGTCGATCAGGAGTACGCGGATGGAACAGCTCGTCAACATCAGCACGCGCCGACCGACAAGGGCGGTCACGCTGACCGACGGAGCGGTTGCCAAGGTACGTGAGCTGCTGGTCTCCGAGGGGGATCCGGCACTGGCCCTGCGCATGGCCGTCCGCCCCGGAGGGTGCTCCGGGTTCTCGTATGAGATGTTCTTCGACTCTGATAGGTCCAACGCCGACGTCGTCGAGGAGTTCGAGGGTGTCAACGTGCTGGTCGATCGCCAGAGCGTGGACCTGCTGCGCGGATCGACCCTGGACTACCAGGACGGCCTCATGGGGGCGGGTTTCGCCATCAACAACCCGAACGTCTCCAGGTCGTGCGGTTGCGGCAATAGCTTCAGCTAGGTTCGCACCATGTCTCGGGCGATCCTGCCCGAGCACCGAACACGCCGAAGGGCGCAGTAGCCTCTGATCCTCAGGCTACGGAGGCATCACGATGGTAAAAAGAGTCCTGCCCGTTCCCAGCGCTCCCGGCGCTCTGGGCCCGTATTCGGTGGCGGTGCAGGCCGCCGATCTGGTGTTCCTTTCGGGCCAGGTGGCGCTCAAACCGGGTGGCGGGCGAGAGAGTGGCGACACCGCCGCGCAGACCCGCCAGGTCATGAACAACATCGGCGCCATGCTCAGCGACATCGGCCTCGGCTACGCCGACATCGTAAAGACCACCATCTTCATGGTTGACCTCGCGGACTACACCGATATCAACCAGGTGTACGCGGAGTATTTCGAGGCCGGCCCACCGGCCCGGTCAGCGGTGGAAGTGTCCGCACTCCCTGGTGGATTCCGGGTCGAGATCGAGATCGTGGCCGTCCGACGCGACGGCTGATGACCGGAACCACGTCCCCCGCCGAACATGCCGAAGCGAGTGGTCATGTGGCACCCGCCTCCTATCACGAGAGCGGCACCGTGGAGGCGTGGAACGAGCGCTACACGACCAGAGGCATGGTATGGGGAACCGACCCCAACCGGTTCCTGGCCGATTATGCAACCGGGCTCAGCCCTCGCCGGGTCCTTGACCTCGGGTGTGGACAGGGACGCAACGCGGTATGGCTGGCCACCCAAGGCCATCGGGTTACCGGGATCGACCTATCCCCGGTGGCCATCGAACAGGCCCGCCGGATGGCAGCCGACCGCACGGTGGAGGCGCTCTTCGAGGTGGCGAACGTGGTGGAGGACTGGACGCCGACGCCGGGTAGCTTCGACCTGGTGATCCTCTCCTACCTGCAACTCCCGCCACATGACCGCCGGGTGGCTCATGCCAAAGCCACGGAAGCCGTCGCTCCCGGGGGGACGGTCTGGCTTATCGCCCACCATTCCGACAACATCGCCGACGGGGTTGGAGGTCCTCCGTATCCGGAGGTGCTGTTCGACGAAAGGGCACTCGCTGAGGACTTCAGCGACCTCGACCTCCTTAGAAACGAGAAGGTCTACCGCGATGTGGAGGGCGAGGACGGCCTGGTGCGGTTGGCTCACGACATACTGCTGGTGGCCACCAAGCCCTTGGAACCGGAGGGATGAGCAGGGTCGGAGCTGATCCCGCACGATCCAACATCGGGGATCCCACAGCCTGATCGGAACCGACCGGAGCCGCGCATGCGTTTCCGAATCGTGATCGGGCAGACTAGCCTTGCCACGCCACGCCCCGAGATGCCCGGGTGCGATGATCGCACAGGGGTAGAGGCGGCCACTCGCCAAGCGGTCTACTCACCGCGGCATGGGGGACTCCGCTGATGAGAGGATGCTCGTATGGCATACAGGGCTATGTACATCTGGTCGGACGGGACCGAGCCGACCCCGCTCCTGCGGTCGAAAACCAACGTGCTCAAGGACGGCGAAGAGCCGGGCATCTGGGGCTTCGACGGATCGAGCACCAACCAGGCTCCCGGAGGTGACTCGGATGTGGTGCTCCGGCCGGTCAAAACCGTGCCCGACCCGATCAGGGGGGGCGACGACATACTCGTGCTGTCCGAGTGCCTGACGCCCGACTTCGAACCCCACCCCACCAACACCCGGGCGGCCTGCGTGGAAGCAGAGGCCAAGTATGCCGACTTCAACCCCATCTTCGGATTGGAGCAGGAGTACACGTTCATCACGATGATGGACCCCACGGCCAGCCAGTACTACGGACCCCCGCCGGGATTCCCGCTCGGTGGATATCCGGCCCCCCAGGGCCCGTACTACTGCTCGGTGGGCGCCAATCGCGCCTTCGGGAGGGTTGTGGTGGACAAGCACAGCCAGGCCTGCATCGACGCCGGCCTGTTGATCGAGGGCACCAACGCCGAGGTTATGCCCGGGCAGTGGGAATACCAGATCGGACCGCTGCCGCCGGTGGAGGTGTCCGACCAGATCCTGATCGCCCGCTGGCTGATCGAGCGGATCGGCGAGGACTACGGCCTGCAGGTGAGCTTGGATCCGAAACCGGTACAGGGTGACTGGAATGGCGCCGGATGCCATACCAACGTCTCGACCCGCCAGATGATGGAGAACTACGACGCGGTGATCGCCGCGTGCGAGGCTCTGGCCGCCAACGCGGACCACCATATCAAGAACTATGGCGCCGGCATCGAGATGCGGTTGACCGGCGCCCACGAGACCCAGCGTTACGACCAGTTCAGCTACGCGGTGTCCGACCGGGGCGCATCGGTGAGGATCCCCTGGACCACCCACAAGAACGGCAAGGGCTACATCGAGGATCGCCGTCCCAACTCGAACTGCGATCCCTACCTGGTCACCCGCCTGATCATGGAGACCATCTGCGGAGCGGCCTCCTCCTGAACCAACCGACCCTTGAGGCCCGATGCGTGCCGTGATGCGCGCATCGGGCCTTTACCTTTTTGGCGTCCTCATCGGTCGCCGGTAGGGCCTACACGCAGGAACCGACCTTCTCACGCTCCTTGCCCGGCGTCCCGATCGACGCGCCCGGTTAGTAGAAGCGACCTCCGTCGCCAACGGAGAATCAAAGCACTCTGCCGTTCCACCCACTCGCCCTGCCGTGCGAACCGATCATCCTGCTGAAGGATATAGTGCTGGGGACCGGCCAGAAGCTACCGGGAAGGTTCCCGGAATTGTCAGCCGGCGCCGAATCCTTGCAGGACGATCTCGCTGATCTGGTCGACCTGTTGCTCGAAGCTGGCCGCCGCGGCCCGGAACTCCACCACGGCCGCTCGGCGGAGTTCGCCGGTGTCGGGCGCCCTCAATCCGGCGAGGGAGTTGGCGGCTGCTTCGGCCACCGCGGCCGCCGACTCGTAGACCCGCTGGTGAGCCTCGGTCAACCCTGCCACATCCTCGGGTGGACGGTGGAGCTCCACCGCCTCGCTGAACACTACGGCGCGCTCCGAGGCAGCAACCATGTCGGCCTCCGTATCGCCGAACGTAACGCCCGTCTGATCCCGGTTCTCCCAGTCGTCGTTGACGGCGTTCAACTCCTCGACCAACGCGGCCAGCGTGGCCTTGTCCTCCTCCAGATTGGTGAGGTACACCTCGATCTCAGGCGGCAGGACGGTCGTAGGGGTGGTGTCCTCCGGCGTCTCGGTCTGATCACCCTCGGCGGTGGTGTCATCAGGGGCCGCCGAGGTCGCGGTCGTGGACGGAGCAGTACCCGATATCCCGGCCGTGCTCTCAACGGTGGGCGGCTCCAGACGGTTCACCCAAACCCAGGTGAACAGGATCATTCCCAGTACTACCAAGGGCAATACCCACCGGCCTGGCCTGGGGTCGGGGTTGGACAACATAGCGAACAACGTTAGTCCGCACGCGACCGGATTCCCGGTTATCCCTGCCCGCCGGAGTAGCCGGCCGTGCTGGAAATGCCGCGATATTCGGGGTATGTTGCGGGAGGCGCGATGTTCGTCGGCACCGGGAGGAACGAAAGGGTCCGCCCGTGCCAAACCTTCCACCTCCAACCGACGACCAGGTGAGCGAGCACCTCCCGTGGGAGCAACTCACCATCCCTCCCCAACCCGACCGCAAGATACTGATCTACGGCGTCGCCGCCGGGCTGATCGTGGTGGTGCTGGGCATGGTCGTCTTCCGGCAGATCAACCGGCCTTCGGTGGCTGATCTGATGCCGGTCACCCCGATTTCCGTCGCCTCCGAGCCGCTGGCTACGACCACCACACTCCCGCCGGTGGCTGACCGGGAAGGACCGGTCCCGGCCACCGTGGCCTTGGCCGAACCGGAGGTCACCGGAGGGCTATCGGAGGCCGACCTCATGGCGGTCGATCGGGAAGGTACGGAGCGCACCGTGGCGGGAACCGCCGAATGGCTGGTGCTGGAATTCTTCACCATCGATCCGTCCGAGGTATGGACCGAGCGGGTGCAGGCCGCATCGGGCCTACGACTGCCTGACGGGTTGGCGCCCGAGCTGTCCAGCGCCGGGACGGTCTCCTATGTGGAATGGACCCGGACCCGATCACTCACACAGATCGGACCGGACACCTACCAAGCCCTCGTCCTGATCCGCCGGTTGGTGGCGCCGGACGGAGTCAGCTTCCGGCGACTTCCGGTGGAGCGAGTAGAAGTCGACCTCCGCGTAGAGCCGGATGGCGAGGTACGTGCCCTTTCGTTGCCCGAACTCTCCACACCAACCGAGACGGAACTGACCCGGCTGCCGGACACCGAACTGGTATGGGTGGTGGACTCGGCCGGCATCGGATGGCCGATGACACGTTCGTAGTCGATAGTTGATAGTCGATAGTTGGTAGTTTATTGTTGGAGCCCACTGCCCACTGCCCACTGCCCACTGCCCACTGCCCACTGCCCACTGCCCACTGCCCACTGCCTAGTCCGGAAACTGCCTCTCGAGAATGGCTGTGACCGCGGGGGCGATGCCGGACCAGTCGGCGTCGGGATTCTTGGTGACGGTGACGAAATCAGCGGTCATGAATACGCTCATGACCCCGTCGATCCCGAACAGCTCACCGGCCACGGGGTCGTCTCCGGCGTTGGCCGGTACATAGCTACGAGGACCCCCCACCTCCACCCCGACGCTGAACTTCAGCGCGTTGGGATTAGGGGTGTGTTGGGGAACGATCGGCACCGGACCTCCTTTGCTGGAGATGTTAATCCCGTCCCCTGTCGCACAGCCTCGTGACCACTACCATCATCTTGTGATACCGTCCCTCGAGCTAGAGATCGAGCTCCGTAGCCGGCTCGGTGACGAGCAGGTAGCCTCCGACCCGCTCGACCTGTACGTCTTCGGCAAGGATGCCGGACTCGTCCGCGGCGAGCCGGGGCTGGTGGTCTTCCCCCGCAACACCGACGAGGTGGCCACCATCATGCGCCTCGCCGGTCGCCACGGCGTGCCCGTGGTACCGCGTGGATCGGGAACCGGCCTGGCAGGCGGGGCGGTCACCACCGGACCCCATGTGCTCCTGGTCACCACTCGCATGAACCGGATCGGCCTCGTGGACGTTGAGAACCGGTGCGTCTGGGTACAGCCCGGGGTCATCAACCTGGACCTCAGCATCCACACCACCCCGTTCGGGCTCCACTACGCGCCCGATCCCTCCTCCCAGTCGGTATGCACGATCGGAGGCAATGTGGCCAACAACTCGGGGGGGCCGCACTGCCTAGCCGAGGGCACCACCGTCAACCACGTGCTGGCAATGGAGATGGTGACACCGGATGGCGACGTTCTGCAGGTGGGCGGGCCGGCGCCGGATCCGATCGGGCTCGATGTACGCGGGTTGATGGTCGGCTCCGAGGGGACGCTGGGCATCGTCACCGACGTCCTGGTAAACCTGCTGCCCAACCCACCCGCGTCCCGCACCATCCTCCTCGCCTTTTCGGAGGTAGAACATGCGGCCGCCACCGTATCGGGGATCATCGCCAACGGGCTGATCCCGGCAGCCCTCGAGATGATGGACCAGCCGATGACGATCGCGGTGGAACGTTTCGCAAACGCCGGCTTCCCCACCGAGGCGGCGGCCGTGCTGATCGCCGAAGTGACAGGGCATCCGTCGGCGGTAGACGCCGAGGCTGAGCTCGTACGCCGGCTCGGCGCCTCCCATCGGGCCACCCTCATCCGTATCGCCTCCGACGAGGCTGAACGGAAACGGATCTGGCTGGGTCGTAAGTCGGCCTTCGGCGCCATCGCCCAGATGAACCCCGACTACTACCTGCACGACACGGTGGTACCCCGGACCCGGCTGGTGGAAGCCATCGAGCAGACCTACGCCATCTCGGAGCGTCACGGTATCCCGATGCTGAACGTCTTCCACGCAGGCGACGGCAACCTGCATCCGCTGATGTCGTTCGATGCTTCCATTCCAGGAGTCATGGAGCGGGTGGATGCGGCCGGGAAAGACCTCATCGAGGCGTGCGTGGCCATCGGCGGTTCGTTGTCAGGTGAGCACGGTATCGGCATGGAGAAGCGGGATTACATGCACCTCGTCTTCGACGAGATGGATCTCGATGCCCAGGCCCGCATCCGTGAGGCCTTCGATCCTGGGAGAAGGCTGAACCCCGGCAAGATCGTTCCACAAGGTTCACGATGCTTCGATTTCGGCCGCCCGCCGCCGGTGGGGGCTTGGGTGTGAGCTCGGCCACCTCTGCTCGAGGAGGCTCGGACCCACCGACCGCCACACCGGCGACGCTAGAGGAGGCGGCCGGCCTGATGGCCAACCTGCCCGCCGGAGGAGACCGTATCCGCATCGACGGGGGCGGATCGCACCGGGGTATCGGATACCCGGTGACATCCGACGTGATCCTTTCCACCGCCCGGCTGGATCGCGTGGTGGCGTGGGAGCCGGACGACCTGACGGCGGTGGTGGAAGCGGGCGTCCTGGTGAAGGACCTCGAGCAGATGCTCCAGTCGAAGGGCCAGACCGCCCTGCTGCTCGAGCAGCCTGGAACCGGCACGGTGGGCGGGGCGATCGCCACGGCCACATCCGGATGGCGGCGTCACCGGTACGGCCCGATCCGGGACCGGGTGCTGGAGGTAACCCTGGTGTCCAGCGATGGTCGGGTAGTCACCGCCGGTGGCCGGGTGGTGAAGAACGTGACCGGGTACGACATTCCCCGCCTCGCCACCGGCTCGCTCGGAGCTATGGGCCTGATCGCCCGGGTCTGTCTCAAGTTATGGCCGGTCCCGCAGGCGTCTGCGACCGTGCCCGTGGCGTCCGCCGAAGAGGCACTTGAGGCGTCCTATCGCCCTCTAGCCGTGTTGGAGACCCGGGAGGGCGCTGCCGTTTTTCTCGGAGGCACCTCCGAAGAGGTAGCGGGCCAGGCGGCCGCGCTGGGCTCCGAACCTACCGCCGGGCTGAACTGGCCGAGCCATCCGTCCGGATCGGTTCGCTTCTCGGTGCGGACCCCGCCTTCGTCCTTGCGGGGCATCGTCGATCGGCTCGACCCGGGCTGGACCTACCTAGCCCAGTTCGGAGTCGGCGAGGTGACGGTCGCCACCGACGAGGCCGGCCTCGAAGAACTGGGCGAATTGAGGCGCCGGGCCGAGTCCCTCGGAGGTGCTCTTGTGATGCTGGACGCGCCCGCATCGATGGTCCGGGCATTCGACCCGTGGGGAACGCCGCCCCCGTCGATCGAGATCCAGCGGCGCGTCGTCAACCTGTTCGATCCCGACCGCAGGATCAATCGGGGCATCCTGCCGGGCCGGATCTGAGATGAGCTGGGTAACCCGTGACGCGCCCCGACCGGACGAGCTCTCCTCGTGCATCCAGTGCGGGCTGTGCCTGCCGAGCTGCCCTACCTTCCGGCTGACCGGACTCGAGACCGCCTCGCCGAGGGGACGGCTGACCGCGATGTCGGCGGTCGCCGCCGGACGACCCGTGGACAGCCGCTTCGAGGAGATCATGGGCGCATGCCTGCAGTGCCGCGCCTGCGAGGTCGTGTGCCCGTCGTTCGTGCCGTTCGGCCGGGCCATGGAGGGCGCCAGAGCCGAGATAGCCGCCCAGACGTCGGGCGTTGACCGCCGGCTCCGAAGGCTTGTAACTGCCCGCCTGCTGCGGAGCCGGATGGCGGTTCGGCTGGGGACGCTGGCCGCGTCGATCGCCCAGTCATCCCGGCTCGGCAGATTGGCGCCGGGTCGGATCCGGGGCACCGTGGCAGGGCTTCGATCGCTCAAAGGGAGACCCCGCTCGATCGTCGGAAGGACTCGGGCCGCGCAAGGGGAGAAGCGGGGAGTGGCCGCTCTCCTGGCCGGTTGCGTCATGGACGCATGGTTCAGAGATGTGCACACCGCCACCGTCGAGCTGCTGGCGGCGGCCGGATGGGAGGTGGTGTCGCCCCGGGGTCAGACTTGTTGCGGAGCGCTCGCCGCGCATGACGGCTGGGCGGACGACACCCGGAAGATGGCCTCCGTGAACATGGAGGCCTTCCGCGGCGTGGATCTGGTAGTCGTCAACTCGGCCGGGTGCGGGGCCCACATGAAGGAATACGACCATTGGGTCGACGGCGGGGAGGAACTTGCCACCAGAGTGGCCGACGCCAACGAGGTGGTGGCGGAGGCGATCGCTGACGGAAGGCTTCCCCGATTGAGCGCTGATGGCGACCGGGTGGCGGTGCAGGATCCTTGCCATCTCCGGCATGTGCAGCGGATTACCGACCAGCCCCGAGCAGTCGTGGCAGCAGCTGGGCTGACCGTTGTCGAGATCGACCCGGAGGGTCGATGTTGTGGAGCGGCGGGTATCTACAGCCTGCTGGAACCCGACATGTCGCGCCGGCTCGGTTCCTCCAAGGCGGAGCAGGTGCAAGCGACCGGGGCACTTCTCGTAGCCAGCGCCAATCCGGGATGCGAGATGCAGTTGCGCACGTACTTGAGCGAACTCGGACATACCGCCCGGGTCGCTCATCCGGTGGAGCTCTACTGGGAGGCACTGCAGCGGGCCGAGAGACGGGCAGCCGTCCGGTGACCGACTACCCACCATACGACCGGCGGCGCCGGAACCTCTTGGAGTTGCTTCCCACGACTCTCCAGCCCGGTCCCGAGGTCTGGCGGTGGGCGACCATCGGCGTCCACTCGCTGCGGATGGTGCTCGGGGTATTGCTCGCGGTCATCGGCACCGGGCTCGCCGGAATGGGGATCGGGTTGGCCCTGGGTGGGTTCGGCCTGCTCACGCTGGACCTAGCGCCGCCTGAATCCGAAGTCCTGGCGGTCGGGGTGGCCGTGTTGATGCTCGGCGCGGCGGTAATAGGCCTGGCCGTCGAGGGAGGGCTCGGGCCTTCCGGTCGGCGGGTGGAGGCCGAACCGTGGGAAACGCTCCTTACCTGGACGCCGGCCATTCTGGTCGGCATCTGGCTCACCGCTCGGCTGGCAGACCTGGCGACCTCGACCCTGGCCCGCTTCTCCGAGCTGTTCGACCTCGTGCCGGCCTATCTGGACGTGGTAGGCGGCCGGGCCTGGCCAGCCGCTCTGATTGCCCTCGCGCTGGCCTGGCCGGCCCTCCAGTACGGAGCGCCCCGCTACCCGTGGATCGCCGCCAACGTCCCATCCCTCCTCTACGCGCCCTGGATCGTCCTCGTCATCCTGGAATACCGGAGCGGTTGAGCCGGGAAGGAAGGTGCCCGGCGATGGCGTTTACATGCGAGCCGGAACTTCTATGCCCAATAGGTCGAGCAGGAGCTCCAGCACTCGGCGGGCGGTCCGGACCGTCCGCAACCACGAGGACTGCACGGCGGGGTCGGGCTCGGTCAGGATATGGCAGGCCTCGTAGAAACGACTGAAGTCGGCGGCAACCTCGTAGGCGAACTCGGCCAGATGGTTGGGGGCACGCAACTCCATGGCCCGGTCGATCACCTCGGGTAGCTGGAGGAGGCGGAGCACGAGCCTGGTCTCTGTTTCGTGGCCCGGCGGCAGGACGGCGCCGGGCGCCAGTCCCCGGCCAGAGGCCCGGGCGAGGATCGAATCCATGCGGACGGCCGCCATCTGCAGGTAGGGCCCGGTCTTGCCTTCCAGCGCGGTGAACCGGCGCACATCAAAGACGTAGTTGGAGGTGCGGTTGTTGACTAGGTCGCCGAACTTGAGGGCGGCGATCCCGACTTGGCGAGCGATAACCGCCCGCTCGTCCCCGGAATAGCGGGCCGCCAGATCCGACTCTTCCAGTCGGGCCGCCGCGGCGTCCGTGACCATCTCGATTAGGTCTCCCAACCTGAGCACACCGCCCTCCCGCGTCTTGAAGGGGGTTCCATCCGGCGCGTTCATGGTGCCGAAACCGATGTGTTCCATGACTGCCCGGCCGGATACGCCGGCCCGGCGGGCGGCCCGGAACACCTGCTCGAGGTGGTAGGACTGGCGGGCGTCGACCACATAGAGCATCAGGTCCGCCCTCAATTCCGCCACCCGCATCTGGACGGTGGCCACGTCGGTGGTGCCGTAGAGGAAGGCCCCGTGGGAGGTCTCGAGCACGAGGGGTGTCATCCGGGCCTTGTCGTCGGGCCGGCTCACTTCGATCACCACCGCTCCGTCCGACCGGACCGCGATCCCCCGGGCAAGGGTTTCATCCACCAGCGGCCGGAGCAGATCCCGGACCGTGCTCTCCCCGTACCAGAGGTCGAACTCCACCCCCAGGTCGGAGAAATCCTGCTCCTGGGAGGCGCGGGACACCCGGACGAAGTGTTCCCAGAGCGCCACGTACCCGGGCCGACCCGACTGGAGATCGGTGGTGGCCCGCCGAGCTTCAGCGGCTACCACCTCATCATCCGCGACCTGGCGAACCATCCCCGGATACCACTCCTGGAGATCGGCCAGAGTGATGTCTAGCGCTTCTTCGTAGGGACCCTCGTAGGACCCGTCGAAGTGCGCGAGGTCCGGAAGACGGCGGCGGGTGGCCACGATGAGCATGCCCATCTGAAGTCCCCAGTCACCGAAGTGGGCATCTCCCAGCACCTCGTGTCCCGCGAAACGGAAGAGGTGCTTGAGGGTGTCCCCGATGATCGTGGCCCGGAGGTGCCCGACATGCATTGCCTTGGCGACGTTCGGCCCGGCATAGTCCACTATCACGTTGAGTGGGTGCTCGACCGGGGGCACACCTAATCTCTCGTCCCCGGCCATGGCGTCCCCGCAGTCGGCGAGGGCCCGGCCGGTCACGGTCAGGTTGATGAAACCCGGCCCGGCGATCGACACCGAGGCGAGGCGGTGGTCGCCCTCGATCCGCGTCACCACCTGCCGGGCTATGTGGCGAGGGTCACGACCGGCGCTTCGAGCGGCAGCCAGCGCGCCGTTGCACTGGAACTGGCCAAGGTCGGGACGATCCGAGACTTGAACTGCGCCGAACGAAGCATCCAGCCCGGCGGTTTCGAAACCGGCCGCGACGATACTGGTCAGATCCGAGAGAAGGCTCATACGAATCCGGCAGGATAGACCCAGACCGCGGATGAGCGGTGACGTGCCCTCAAGCGATCACCGGACTACCGGCCAGCGCCCGAGCGATCGCGAACCAGGCCCCAGCGACCATGAAGGGACCGAACGGTAGGTGATCGTGGCGGGTGATGCGACGCAGGGCCAGTAGCACCACGCCCACCGCCCCGGCCAGCAGGAATGCCCCCACCAAGGCCGCCACGGCGGTTTCCCAGCCGTGGTAACCGGCGAACAGCCCCAGCAGGAATGCCAGCTTGACATCGCCCATCCCGATGGCGCCTCGGGTCACCAGCGCCGGGATCAGGAGCACTACGGAGTAACCGAGGCCGGTAACCAGCGCCTCCGGTACGTCGCCGATCCGACCGTCCGGAAGAGCCCCACCGGCCATCAGGAGCAGGCCCACCACAGTGCCGGGTAGGAGCACCCGGTTGGGGAGGCGGTAGCTCCGCAGGTCGACGAAGCTCAGCACGACCGTCACGGCCACCATCCATAGAAAAGCCGGCAGAGCCCACTGCGCGCCGACCACCCAGGCCGCGCCGGCCCAGGCAGCCGCGGTCACCGGCTCCACCAGCCGGTAGATCACCCCGGCGGACCGGTGGCATCGGGGACAGGGATCCCTGCTTCCGGCCCACCACAGCAGAGGCAGGTAATCCGCCGGTCTTGGTGGACACCCGCAGGTCGGACGGCAGGCCATGACCGACCTCACCGGCGCCCGCTCCAGCTCGGCTCGGATCAGTGTCACCAGGAGCCGGCCCGCGAAGAGGCCGGCCACTCCCGCAACCAGGTAGAGAGACACCGCCTACTCGGCTACGTCTGTCTGCGGAATGGCCAAGTTGTTACGCATACAGACCATTAGGAGGCGGATCCCGGTGCGCGGCGAGCGCCGCCAGCATGACGGTCGGGGGTACCTCCACGCCGGTCCAGATGGCGAACGAGGCCGCCCCCTGGCCGACCAGCATCAACTCCCCGGAGGCCACCGGCAGATCCCGCGCCGCCAGGGCGTCCTCGGCCGGGGTCTGCCCTCGACCGTACGCCAGTTCCAGCAAACCCCCTGCCTCATCCAGCACGCCGGCTGGGAGGGATTCGCCACGCATGCCCAGCGGAGTGGCGTTGACCAGTACCGCCCCCGCCACCGGTTGCCCCCACGGTGCGACCACGGCTCTGGCACCCACCCGGGCCACCAGGTCGTGGGCTGCTTCCGGCCGCCGCGCCGCCACCCAGACCTCGCGATCCCCCAGCGCCAGGAGTGCCGCTGCTGCGGCCGAACCCGCTCCCAGCAGCAACACCGGAGCATCGCCGGGGAGCCGGGCGTGCTGCCAGGCGAAGCGCACTCCTTCGGGGTCGGTGGACTCCGCATGAAGCCGGCCGTTCTCCATCCAGAGGGTGTTGGCGCCGCCCGAGCGGACCACCGCTCCCGAGCGCCGGTCGGCCAACCCGGCGGCCAGCGCCTTATGGGGCATCGTGACGTTGGCGCCGGCCAAACGCCCGGACCGGAGGTCGTCTGCAGCCCGTCCCATGCCGCGGCGGTCAACCTGGCGCCGGCTGTAGGAACCCTCGAGCCCCGCGAACTCGAGGGCGGCAGCATGGATGACCGGCGAGAGCGAATGGGCTACCGGATCGCCCAGGACCGCCAGACGCAGGAAGGCCATTCGAATCAGCCGATCCCCAGAGCGTCCGCCTGTTGCTTGGCCACCAGGAAGTCGTCGTATTCTCTGAAGAAGGAGTGAGATCCGTCCTCCGAGGTAAGAACGTAAAAGAGGTAGTCGGTATCCGCCGGCTCGATGACCGCTTCGATCGACTTGGCGCCGGGCGCACCGATCGGTGTCGGCGGGAGACCCGCTATCCGGTAGGTGTTGTAGGGAGACTCGAACTCGAGGTCATCGAGAGTGGGCGACCGGCCCCGGTCGTCCAGGGCGTAGAGGACGGTGGCGTCGATCTGGAGCGGCATGCCTCGCTCCAGCCGGTTGTTGATGACGCTGGCGATCAGGGGCCGGTCCTCATCGGTCCCGGCCTCGGCCTCCACCAAAGAGGCCATGACCAGGCCTTCGTAGACCGAGAAGCCCCGTGCGGTCACCGTAGACCAGTCGTACCCCTCGAGGCGTCGCTCCATCTCGGTCGCTAGCCGTTGCAGCATCTCGGGCGGGGTTGCATCACCGAAGAACTCGTAGGTGGCCGGGAAGAAGAGTCCCTCCCATACTGCACTCTCGAGACCCTGGGGCAGATAGGGGGAGGCGACGTCCCCGCTCACGAGCGCGGCCGTGAAATCCTCTTCCGAGTAGTTGCGGCTGGACAGAGCCAGGACCTCCAGGAGCTCGCGGAGACGGAGTCCTTCGACCACCGTCACCCGGAACACATCGAGGGGCGGCCCCGCAATGAGAAGGTCCACTATCTCGTCTAGGTCGGTTCCGGTAACCAACTCGTAGGTACCGGCCTTGAGGAGGCTGCCTGCCTCACGAGTCCTGACCAACGACTCGAACTCGATGGCCGAGGGCACCACACCGTTGCTCACCAGGATGCCGGCGATGCTGCGTGCGCTGGACCCGGACGGGATCTCCACCATTATGGTGCGGCCCGGCTCGACCTCGACGGTCTGATCTGCTCCGCCGAGCCCGCCCAGCCTGTTGACCCAGTTGCCCAGGCCGGCGCCCCCTACTACCAGAGCGTATGTGACGACAGCCGCTACCAGCAGGCCGGTGATAGCGCCTCGGGCGCGGATCAGCCACCAATCACGACCGCCGTTGTAACCCTCCGATGGACGATCCGGTCGCCGGTAGGCGCTCATTCGACCCTCGTCCGGGCTTGGCTATCGAGATAGCCCTGGAGCATCACCGCGGCCGCTACCTTGTCGATCCGCCGACGTCGCTTTGCCCGGGATGTCCCTGCCGCCACCAGGACGTCTTCCGCGATCCGGGTGGTCAGCCGCTCGTCGTACAGGACGACCTCCACCCCGACGAGGGGACGGAGCCGATCTACGAACCGGCGGGCCCTGCGTGCAGCCGCCTGTTCGGTGCCATCGAGCGATACCGGCAACCCCACCACCACCTTGGTCACATCCTCGGAACCGACCAGGTCGGCCAGCCGGCGTTGGAGGCCGGCGTCCGCCTCGAATACAGCGAAGGGATGGGCAGCGATACCCAGACTGTCGGAAAGAGCCACACCCACCCGCCGGCTTCCGTAGTCGATGCCCATGATGCGGCTGGCCCCTTCCGGTCCGGCGCCCATCAGGCACTCAGACGGCGTGCTACCGCCTCCCGAATCGCGTCCAGAGCCTCGCCCACCTTGTCGCCTCTCGGTCCGCCTGCCTGTGACAACTCGGGATCGCGACTGCCCCCTCCGCCGAGCAACTTGGCGCCCACCAGCACCAGGTCGGCCACCGAAACACCCTGGTCAACCAGGTCACGGGTCGCCAGGCCGACCAGCGCCCCCTTGCCCCCCGTCCGGCTTCCCAGTACCACGACACCGGACCCGAGCCGGTCCCGGACTTGCGCCCCGACCTGCCGCAACGCCACCGGAGCATGATCGTCGAGCTCGGCCACCAGCCATGAGGTATCGCCGGTACGCCGGGCGCCGCCGGCCAGGTCGGCGGCGATCGCGGTCCTTTCCTGCTGCCTGCGCTGATCCAATTCGCTCTGGATGGCGTCGGCCCGCTCGGCGAGACGGCGCACCCCCGCCGGGACTTCCGACATCGACAGGCCGAGGAAGCGACCCACGTCGGTCAGTTGCTGCCTCGCCTCCCTGGCATGGGAATAGGCTGCCATACCCGTCAGAGCTTCCACCCTGCGCACGTTCGATCCGATTGAGGACTCGGAAGTGACCAGCAGCGGTCCTATCTCCGCCGAGCTGCCCACATGGGTGCCTCCACAGAACTCGACCGAGAAGTCGCCCACCGAGACCACCCTCACCTGCTCGCCGTACTTGTCGCCGAAGAAGGCCAGGGCCCCCATCGCCTCGGCTTCGTCCTTGGACGTCTCGAGCAGCTCTACCCGATGGTTGTCCACCACCCGCTGGTTGACCAGCTGCTCCACGTCGCCGAGTTCTTCGGAAGCCACCGCCGTGTAGTGGCTGAAGTCGAAACGGAGGCGTCCGTCCTGGACCAGGGAACCGGCCTGGTTGGCATGTTCACCTATCACCTCCCGCAGCGCCCAGTGGAGGAGGTGCGTGCCGGTGTGAGCCTTGCGGATGCGGTCGCGCCGGGGGCTGTCGATGCGAGCATCCACCTCCTGGCCGGTCTGGACGAAGCCGCGGGCCACTCTGCCACGATGGCCGTGCAAGCCGGTTACGGCCGCCTGCGTGTCGCCCACCTCGATCCGGCCGGTCACCGACTCGATCAGCCCGACATCGCCAACCTGCCCGCCGGCTTCGGCGTAGAAGGGTGACCTGTCCAGGAAGATTTCCACCTCTTGGCCGACCTCGGCTCCATCCACCAGCTCCCCCTCCCGGAGGATGGCGAGGACCAGGGCAGGCGAATCGTCTCGGACGTAACCCAGGAAATCGGTGGGGCCGATGGTGTCGAGAATGCGCTTGTAGGACTCGACGCGGACTGCCTCCGCTCCGCCCTTCCAGGCGGCCTTGGCCCGCGCCCTTTGAGCGGCCATCTCGGCCTCGAACCCATCCAGGTCCACCGCGCGATGCTGCTCCGCCACGATCTCCCGGGTGAGGTCGATCGGGAAGCCGTACGTGTCATGCAGCTTGAAGGCCAGAGCACCGGACACGACGTCGCCCGTCTCCGAACCCGCCAATGCCTCGTCCAGCATCTGGGTGCCGGTGGCGAGCGTGCGCCGGAACTGGGACTCCTCCCGCTCGAAGACGTGCTGGATGAAGTCGAGGTTGGCCCTGAGTTCCGGGTAGGCGTCCTCCATGATGTCTGCGGTCACCTCGGCCAAGCGGGGCATGATGAGGCTCTCGCTACCCAGTTGCCAGGCGTGGCGCACCGCTCGCCGGATCAGGCGCCTCACCACGTAACCTCGACCTTCGTTTCCGGGCAGGGCGCGGTCGCCGATGAGGAACGTGGAGGCGCGGGCGTGGTCGGCGAGCAGGCGAAGCGTCACGTCGACCCGTTCGTCCTCTCCGTAGGTCCGGCCCAGGGCGCCCGACGCGGCAGCCAGGACATCATGGACGCAGTCGGCTTCGAAGAGGGTGTCGACTCCCTGGAGGATCATGGCCAGACGCTCCAGCCCGGTGCCGGTGTCTATCCCTTTGGCAGGGATGTCGCCGACAACGTGATAGGGCTCATCCTGGATGTTTTGCATGAAGACCAGGTTCCAGAGCTCCACGAACCGGTCCTCGCCACCACCGATCGGGCCTCCGTCATGCCCGTAGGCAGGGCCACGGTCGATGAAGATTTCCGAGCACGGACCGCACGGACCGGGAATGCCCATCTGCCAGAAGTTGTCCTTGCCGCCCCGCTGCACCCGATCAGGGGGTACGCCGATCGAGTCGATCCAGATCTCCTCGGCCTCGTCGTCCGTCTCGTAGACCGTGTACCAGAGAAGCTCGGGATCCAGACCGAGCGGCCCGGTGACGAAGTCGAAGGCGTAGCGAATGGCCAGTTCCTTGAAGTAATCGCCGAACGAGAAGTTCCCGAGCATCTCGAACATGGTCAGATGGCGGGCAGTGGTGCCGATGATGTCGATGTCGACCGTTCGCACGCACTTCTGGACGCTGACCGCTCGCGGCCAGGGAGGCTCCTCCTCCCCGAGGAAATAGGGCTTGAACGGAACCATGCCGGCGTTGGTCACCAGCAACGTGGGATCGGTGGGAATCAACGACGCGGACGGACGAACTACGTGATCGCGTTCGGCAAAGAAGTCGGTGAAGGCGCGCCGGATGGCATTGGCTCGCATCCGTTGCAGGTTAGCCCTGAGTAGCGGGTTGCCGGTAACCCCATGCGTGTTTGTATGTGGGGGTGTGGCAGTGCCGGTGGGGATGGCTCGAAAATCCCATGCCCAGACCCTTTTTGGGGGAAGTGGCTTTTGACCTGAGCGTCTCCCCACCGGTTGCC